>MDSV01118620.1_pt1 | contig 17801 bp, 18 predicted proteins | sample 810851 | NCBI WGS metagenome assembly MDSV01 (sample SAMN05326640, study PRJNA326480) | marine metagenome | isolation source: seawater | place: Atlantic Ocean: North East | collected 2012 | reverse complement strand
TAGTTCTAGCCCGAGTGGTGGAATTGGTAGACACAAGGGACTTAAAATCCCTCGATAGAAATATCGTGCCGGTTCAAGTCCGGCCTCGGGTACCATTGACAAGCTTAAAAAGAAGATAAGTTTGCATGGTAGTCAGATGAACAAAACTATATAATGGCTCCATATGGAAAGTAATCTCAATAAAAGTGCTATTCTCAATGCTGATGATGAGATAGATTTCAAAGAACTATTTCAGCTTATTTGGCAAAAAAAATGGTTTGTCTTATCTATAACCGGTTTGTTTTCATTAATAGCCATTATTTATAGCCTAGCTTTGCCTAATATTTATCAATCAAGAGCGCTTTTGAGTCCAATGGAGGGCCAGGGTGGAATAAATCAAGCCTTAGGAAATTATAGCGGGATAGCTAGCTTTGCAGGCATTAATCTCCCTACCCAGGATAGTGACAGTAATGCAGTAAAATCTATTCAAAAATTAAATAGCCTGAGTTTCTTCGAAGAAAATATTCTACCAAATATTTTTCTTCCTGATTTGATGGCAATAGAATCTTGGGATAGAACTTCTAATGATATTTCTTATAACAAAAAGATTTATAATGATACAACGCAAACCTGGGTTAGAGATATTAAATACCCACAAACTCAGATGCCAAGTGCTCAAGAATCTTTTAGAGTTTTTATAAAAGACAACCTTTTTGTTTCAAAAGACATGGATACTGGATTTGTTACTATCGCGATCAAACATCAATCGCCATTTATAGCAAAAGAATGGACCGAAATTATTGTTAATCAGCTTAATGATTTTTTTAGAAAAAAAGATAAAGCTGAAGCACAAGCAGCTGTTGCTTTTCTAAACATTCAGATAGCACAAACAAGTTTTGCTGAAATTAAACAAGTAATCGCAGAACTTATTCAGCAAAAGACACAACAACTTGCTTTAATAGAAGTGAGTAAATTTTATGTTTTTGAATATTTAGATCCCCCAGCAGTCATGGAACAAAAATCAGAACCTAAGCGTTCTTTGATTTGTATTTTAGGGGCATTTATTGGAGGATTTCTTGGAGTTTTTATAGTTATACTAAGGCATTATGCCTTTAACAAAAATTCGTAATTAAACTAAAAAAGTATACCTAGATGGTAAAAATATGAAAAAGAAGGCACTTATTACAGGCGTTACAGGACAGGATGGATCATATTTGTCTGAACTACTTTTGAGCAAGGGTTATGAAGTGCATGGTATAAAAAGAAGATCGTCACTTATAAATACTGAAAGAATTGATCATATATATCAAGACAAACACCTAGATGACTCTAATTTTTTTCTTCATTATGGAGATTTAACTGATAACCTCAATCTATCTAAGCTAATAGGAATAATCCAACCTGAAGAGGTTTACAATCTTGGCGCTCAGTCACATGTGGCAGTCAGTTTTGATCTACCTCAATATACCGCTAATTCAGATGCTTTAGGGACTTTAGCCTTACTCGAAGCAATCAGATTTAATAATCTTGAGGGTAAAACAAAATTTTACCAAGCTTCAACTTCAGAATTATATGGGAAAGTTCAAGAAATACCTCAAACTGAAAAAACACCTTTTTATCCAAGAAGCCCATATGCTGTTGCAAAGCTCTATGCTTATTGGATTGTTATTAATTACAGAGAGGCATATGGAATCCATGCGTCCAATGGTATTTTGTTTAATCATGAAAGTCCTAGAAGAGGTGAAACTTTTGTCACAAGAAAGATAACCAGAGCTGTGGCAGCAATAGAAAAAGGCCTTCAAGATAAACTTTATTTAGGTAACTTAAATGCTAAAAGAGATTGGGGACATGCTAAAGATTATGTTGAGATGATGTGGATGATGCTTCAAATGGATCAGCCTGATGATTATGTCGTAGCCACAAATGAAACACATGAAGTTAGAGAGTTTGTTTCTCTTGCTTTTAAGGCTGTAGATAAAGATATTGTTTGGGAAGGTGAAGGTGTTAATGAGAAAGGTATTGATAAGTTATCAGGAAAAGTTTTAGTTGAGGTAGATCCAACATATTTTAGGCCTACGGAAGTAGATTTACTTATTGGAGATTCAACAAAAGCAAAGAATAAACTTGGCTGGGAACCTAAAATAAAATTTGAAGATCTTGTCAATGAAATGGTTGAAAGCGATTTAAAGCAAACTTGATTTAAGCTGTTTTGTCATTTTATAAAAATAGTCTTTATACCTTACTTTCTCACATATTTGTTGTTGCTCAACCAATAGTCTTAGTTCCTTTACTAATAAATTTATCATCTCCCGAACTTTATGCAGAATACATCCTTTTATTATCATTTTTTGGAATAGTATCTGGAATTTCATCTCTAGGATTTGATGTATCCTATAAGAGAGGTTACCCAACTCTTCAGGTTTCTCAAGATATTCATTCCAGACAAGATCTATTTTTTACACAGTTTTGGTTTCATTTATTTTGCTCTTTAGTTTTTTCTATTCTTTGTTTTTTTTGTATTTTCTTAATGGTAGGGTCCTATGTTACTTTTACCTATGAAGAAATTTGGATAGTTCCAACATACATATTTGCAAATACTTTTTTTAATCAATTTGTAAGCTATGCCAGATACTCAAATAGACTCGGATTCCACAACCTGTTGTTGGCAATAAATCCAGTATTATTTATCTCATTCGTATTATATTTTTCATCAGTATTTGAAATAACACTTTTCTCATTATTCATTCTTCATTCTTTAAATTTACTTGTGCTTGGCTTTATAGCAAGTTTTTTTGTTTTAAATGATTTGGGGTATAAATTTAGATTTCCTAACTTTCAAAAGATTAGGCTTGAATTAATCATTGGCTTCCCATTTTTGCTTACATATATAGTAGAGACCTTGATAATCTCCTCTGATAGATACCTAATAGCATTTATTATCGATGTTAAATCAGTTTCTTATTATGTACCTGCATATATATTGGGTAGTTTGCCAATTTTAATTGCTAGAGTTTTAGGTGTTGTTTTGCCTCAAATTCTTTCATTGTGTGTAGACAAGAACTTTAATGAACTTGGAAGAGACTTAACTAAACAGTCAAAAATATATTTTCTAGCATTAGCAATTCCTTACTTTCTTGGGAGCATCATAATAGGTAAAGAAGTGCTTTCTATATATACTAATCCTGAAATTGCTGAGCAAGGCCATTTAGTTTTTTCAATAATTTCACTTTCTTCAATATTTTTTGGCTTGTTTATAATTCACTCCAACATATTGTTTGTTCGCCTTAAAACTAAAGACTTATTTAGAGTAAATTTATGGATGTTTCTTATTAATTTCATTTTTAATTTTATTCTTTTATTTTTATTTCGAGATATTGTTTATGCAGCTCTAGTAACTCTAATTTCTTATATTGTTGGCCATGTTTTATTAAATAAGTTAATTTTTAAAGATGTTTTATTTTTGAAAATCTCAACACAAGATATTATCAAGATCTTATTATGTAGCTTGATGGCAATTTTGTTACTGGCAGTACTTCAATTGGTTGAAAGTCAATACAATATATTCTTTTCTATATTGTTTACTATATTGATATATTTTGCTTTATTGCTAATTTGCTTTTATAAAAGATTTCTAATATCTTTCAGAAACTTAGATCAGTTAAAAACCCTTTTCAAAGCTTAATTCTCAAGACGGAATATAAAAAATCTTAATAGCCTAAATAAATTTATAAAGATTTTATTTAAGAATAAGGTTAAATTTCATCCAAAATGAGTGATACAATAACGAAATTTATCAACAATAGGGGCCTAATATGAAGGTTTTAGAGAATATTCATAGAACATGTTGTAGGTTGTGTGGATCTGATTTGTCTGGAAATATAATCGGACTTGGAGATCAATATATCAACGATTTTTTAGAGGATTTAGATCAAAAAGGAAGAAATGGTATATGCCCTCTAGATATTGTTCACTGCGATAATTGTGATCTTTATCAGTTAAGTCATACCGCACCCCAGGAACTCTTATATTCTAGACATTATTGGTATAAATCCGGAATCAATAATACTATTACTAACGATTTAAAAAATATTGCTAAGCTAAGCTCTGAGCTTGTTAATTTACAAAAATCTGATGTTTTCTTAGATATTGGTGCAAATGATGGAACCCTTTTAAGCAATCTACGAGACACTTGTATAACAGTTGGATGTGAGCCTGCAAGCAACTTAGCGGATGATTTAAAAACTAATTGCGATTATCAGATACATGACTTTTGGAATCAGAAAAACTATGAAAGTCTTGGAATTGATAAAGCAAAAGTCATTACAGCAATAGGTATGTTTTATGATATGGAAGACCCTAATCAATTTATTGCTGATGCAGCAAAAGTCATGCATGAAGATGGAATTTTCATAGCACAATTGATGACTTTAAAACCTATGCTTGATAACAAAGATCTTGGAAACATATGCCATGAGCATCTTGAATACTACACATATAAATCTTTGGTATATTTGTTCGAAACCAATGGTTTAGAAATATATAAAGTAGAGGAGAACAAAATCAATGGAGGAAGCTATAGAATATTTGCAAGACATCTTAATAAAGGAAGCATTGATTATGATGAAAATATAACAAAACAGGATGTCATTAATTTTCAAAATGATGTTGATAATATAAAAGTTGAAATTCAAAATCTAGTTAAAGAATATCAAGACCAAGGAAAAAAGATATATGCTTATGGTGCATCGACTAAAGGAAATGTTATATGCCAATATTTTGATTTATCAAGTAAAGAAATTATAGCTATAGCAGACAAGAATCCAGCTAAACATGGATTATTTTCGTTAACAGATATTCCTATTATTTCAGAGGAAGAAGCCAGGAAGGATGCTGATGTTTTTATTATTCTTCCATATGGCTTCACTGAAGAGTTTATTATAAGAGAAAAAAACTGGGTCATGGATGGTGGAATACTTGTGAGTCCTCTGCCTGAATTAAGAGTTATAACAAAAGATTATTATGATTCTTGATGATAATTTATATAAAAAAGTAATGGAAAACATGCCGGTGGTTTGCGTTGATGCAGTCATTATGAATGAATTAGGAGAATATCTTTTGGTAAAAAGAAAAAATGAGCCTCTAAAAAATAAACTTTGGATGGTTGGTGGAAGACTTCATAAAGATGAACTTACAAAGGATGCAATTAAAAGAAAAATTAAAGAAGAGGTTGGAATTAGTTCAGGAGTTATAAAATATCTTGGACATTTTGAAGAATTCTTTGAAAAAACAGAACAAAAAATAAGTGGTAAATTTCATTCTATAAGCTTTGTATATTTAGTGTTTATTGATTCTAAGACTGATATTAAAATTGATAAACAAAGTTTAGACTACAAGTGGGTAAAAAAATTACCTAAGATTTTTGGTAAATACTTACCATGGCTAGAATTTGAAAAGGTTATAAAAATATGAAAACTGCACTAATATTAGGCATAAACGGCCAGGATGGATCTTTCCTTGCAGAGTTATTATTAAGCAAAAATTATGAAGTGCATGGCTTAATTAGAAGAACAGCAAAAGATAATCAACAAAATATAAAACATATTATGGGTAATGTGACATTACATTATGGCGACTTAGCTGATCCAATTTCGATTCAAGAGGCAATAAATATATCTAAACCAGATGAAATATATAATGAAGCAGATCAAGACCATGCTGGAATAAGTTTTAATATACCTGCTTATAATTATGATGTCACAGGAGCGGCTGTTGGAAGGATCCTTGAAATAATAAAAAATACTAATACTAAAATAAAATATTTTCAGCCATTAACTTCAAATATGTTTGGTAATATTAGTGAGACACCACAAAATGAAAATACTCCATTTTTTCCTTTAAACCCATATGCATGCTCTAAAGTTTTTGCCTATCATACATGCAGGATGTACAGAGAAAATTATGATATGTTTGTATCATGCGCAATTTTTTACAATCATGAATCAGAAAGACGAACTGATAATTATGTTACAAGAAAAATAACAAAAACTGCAGCAAGAATTTCACTCGGGCTTGAAGAAGAATTAATATTAGGAGATTTGTCTGCAAAAATTGATTGGGGTTATGCTAAAGAATATATGGATGCAGCGTGGAATATTATGCAGCAGGAAAAACCTGATGATTATATAATAGGAACTGGTATTGAAACTTCAGTTGAAAATTTTGTGGAACAAACATTTAATTATTTAAACTTAGATTCAAAAAAATATGTTAAATCATCACCAAACCTCCTAAGACCTGCAAAAAATCTTTCATTAATAGCAGACTATTCAAAGGCTAATCAGCATTTTGGATTTAAACCAAAAATCTTAGTAGAGGACCTAATAAAAATTATGGTCGATCATGATTTAAAATCAAATTAGGTAACATCGATTGGATATCACCTTTGTTTTACCAACTTACAATAGAAAAGAATATGTGCTTAGGGCAATAAATTCTTGTTTTGAGATTTCAAAGAGATCCTCAAAAATAAATGTAAAAATTATTGTGATTGATGGTTTTAGTGACGATGGCGCTTGGGAAGCATTAGTTTCTGAATTTTCAAATGACAGTAATGTTAAATTATTACAGGTTGAAAAAGAAAAAGGTTTTCAAGAGACGGCTTTTCTTGGAATTGATTTAGTTGAAACAGATTATGTTACCTTTATGTACAATGATGACATACTTTCAGAATTTTATTATCAACTTGCTGAGAAAATGCTTAATGAAAATCAAGATTTTATTATGGGCTATGGTTCAAATCTTCATGCCGACAAGAAATATGACTTTATAGAACCCAATTTTGTAAATATTGATCCAAAAAATATTATTTTGAATTATTTTGGTTTCTTTAGAAATCTTGAATATTCATCTTTACCAGTTTCACCTATAGCTTCAATTTCTAAAACCTCAGTATTAAAGGAATGGATTATTGAAGTTAGGTCTTTTGTTAAAAAATCTAAATTTAGAAATGATCTTTTTATTAAGCAGAATATAGGACCTGATTTAGTCCTATATTTATTTAATATATATAGATTAGGCAAATCAACTTTTTTTTGTAACTCTACAATCTCTCAATTAAGCTTTCATGAAGAATCAATGAGTATTTTATATGGAAAAACGCCTCTTTCATCTGGATACTGGCTTTCACGGATATGGTATTTCAACAAAATAATAAATGGGAATACCGAAGTTAGCAAAAGATTTCTTGGAAAGCTTTCTGCATACATTTTTGCTAGTGGTTTAATGGTAATCTTTCTTAATTTATTATCTAAAAGATTTGACTATGCTTATGCAAGCTTCTTAGAAATCTTAAAAGTGATCGGCATTTCATTAAAAAAGAATTTCTTCATAATGACATTAATATTTGTACCAATGGTTATAATGAATAGATTATTTAGACAGAAATCAAAATTGACACCTAACTAAATTTACAAATATAAATATGAGCAATAAAACTTACTTTGAAAATAAAAAAATATGGATTGCTGGACATAATGGTATGGTTGGCAGAGCTCTTGTAAGAAAATTTAGTTTATACAACAAACTAGAGATTATAACTGCATCTAGTTCAGAGCTTGACTTAAGAAATAAAGATAATGTAGAAAAATTTGTGCATGAGCATAAACCAGATATTGTAATCATAGCAGCAGCAACAGTTGGAGGAATTCATGCAAATGATACTTATCCAGTAGACTTTATTCAAGACAATATATCTATTGCACAGAATATAATGAAATCTTGCCATGATAATGATATTAATAAAATTGTTAATCTTGGCTCTTCTTGCATTTATCCTAAATTTGCTGAGCAACCGATTAAAGAAGAATCGCTATTATCAGGAAAATTAGAAACTACCAATCAATGGTACGCTATTGCAAAAATTACTGCAGTCAAATTATGCCAAGCTTATAATAAACAGTTTAATAGATCATATATATCAGTTTTACCAAGTAACTTATATGGCCCATATGATAATTTTAATTTAGAAACAAGCCATGTTATGCCAGCATTAATGAGAAAGGCACATGAAGCTAAAGAATTGTCTTTACCATCCTTATCAGTTTGGGGCTCTGGTAAGCCTCTAAGAGAGTTTTTACATGTTGATGATCTTGCTGAAGCAATCGAGATAATATTATTAAATTTTAAAGGTGAAATTATAAATGTAGGTTCTAATGATGAACTTTCAATTAAGGACCTTAGTATGATAATTAAAGATGTAGTAGCTTTTGAAGGCGAGATTGTTTTTGATTCTTCAAAACCTGATGGAACTCCAAGAAAAAAATTAGATAATTCTCAATTAGAACTGCTTGGATGGTCACCAAAAATTAATCTTAAGACTGGTATAGAAGAAGTATATGAGTGGTTCATAAATACTAAAGATAAACGATTTTAAATAGATATTTGCTGTTATTATGGACTTATAAAGATGAAATACATTGATAACATTTTAAACGATTCAGGAGAGATTCTTGCGATAATTCTTAGATCAGAACATAAGTCTGAGGGTATTGAATTTTTTACCCCTGATGATTTCCCACAACAACTTGGTTATATGTTCCATAAAAAAGGACATAAGGTAAAGCCACATATGCACAACAAGGTTGAAAGAAAAGTTAGCTATACATTTGAAGTTCTTTTTATAAAGTCAGGAACTGTAAGAGTAGATTTTTATGATGAAAATAAATTTTTCTTTAAAAGTGACATATTAAATAAAGGCGATGTGATTATGCTTGCATATGGCGCTCATGGGTTTGAGATGCTTGAGGATGCGGAAATGATTGAAGTAAAACAAGGGCCATATGCTGGCGATGATGACAAAACAAGATTTGATCCAAAATAATATTTATGTCTAGCAAGCGAATTGTTCCAGTAAATACTCCGCTATTCATCGGCAATGAAAAAAAATACCTTAATGATTGTATTGATACAGGGTGGGTATCTTCTGACGGGGCATATGTTAAAAAGTTTGAAAATAATTTTTCTGAATATATCGGAACAGATTATGGAATCTCTGTCTGTAACGGATCAGTGGCAATAGATCTTGCTATAGCTGCGTTAGAATTAAAAAAGGGAGATGAAATAATATTACCTACTTTTACAATTATCTCATGCATATCATCAATAGTTCGCCTTGGATTAAAACCTATTTTAGTTGACTGTTGCCCTTTGACGTTTAACATGAAATCGGAAGATGTAATTGAAAAAATAACACCAAAGACTAAGGCAATAATGATCGTTCATATATATGGACTTCCTGTAGATATTGATCCTATAAAAGAAATTGCTTTAGAAAATAATATAAAAATAATTGAAGACTCAGCAGAAATGCATGGACAAACTTATAAATCAGAAAAATGCGGATCTATGGGAGATATTTCAACCTTCAGCTTTTATGCAAATAAACATATTACTACTGGAGAGGGTGGCATGGTTCTGACAAGTGATAAAGAATTGGCTGAAAAATGTAGGTATTATAGAAATTTATGCTTCAAGCCAGAGAGTAGATTTGTTCATGATGATCTTGGCTGGAATTTTAGAATGTCAAATATTCAAGCTGCTGTAGGCTTGGCTCAATTAGAATGCATTGATAATTTTATTATAAAGAAAAGAGAAATTGGAAAAAAGTATCAACAGCGATTATCAAAATTTAGTGATATTTTTCAACTTCCTATGGAAAAAAATGAATTTGCTGAAAATATATATTGGGTTTTCTCAATTGTTTTAAAAGAAGGTCTTAATTTTTCATTAAATGATATTACTAAAGACCTTTCTAGTAGAGGTGTTGGAAATAGACCATTTTTTTGGCCAATGCATCTTCAACCATACCTCAGAAAACATGGTTTTTTTCAAAATGAAATTCACCCCAATTCAGAATATATAGCTAAAAATGGTTTTTATATTCCATCTGGGCTCGGTATTCTTGATGATGACATTGATTATGTTTGTGATGCAATTGAATCATCAGTAAATAGAATAAATTAATAATTATTGTGTTAAGTATAAAACGCCATAATTATTTATCTACATATATCATTTTTAGTATATCAATATTGTTTGCTTTATTAGTCGGCTCTGGTTTATATGGATATGGAAATGATTTTTATGAAGCATATTATAAGGAGAATATAGCATGGGGAGGGATTTTTGATCAGCTTGGATATAGGGTATCAACTCTTACAATAAATGGAGTTCATATTGGTGTCCATATTGTAACTTTTGTCCTTGCTTTATCTTCAGGTTTTTTAATTAGAGAGCATATAAAATTTAAGCATAGCTATTCTTTAATTTTATTTATATCCCTTTACATAGTTGCTATACATACATGGCCAATAATAATGTCAACAAGTAATGCAATGAGACAGGGCTTGGCTATGTCTTTTATATTTATTTCTTTGGTTGCTAGTTCACGTAAAAATTATTTTTGGATGATGGCTTTTTCAGTTTTGACTATATTCATGCACAAAACAGGCCTTATTCTTTCAATGATTGTAGTCTTCTCTGCCATTATGAATAATTTCACAGCTAGTTTTTCACATAACCAAAAAGTTGTAATAAATTTTTTGGTAGGGATATTTTTACTTTTTGCAGCTTATTCAACCCTTGGTTTAATTGGTTTTGTTTTTTCTGATGGAGGCTCTAGAATAATTGGTGGTGATTTTAGATGGGCCTTTGTTTCTATCAGTTTTATTTATGTGACTCTTACCATCTTCTATAGAAGTATGTTAAGCAACTCATTTAATTTAAGTTTATATTATTTTAGCTTCATATCTCTGTCATTTTTAATTATTGGATTAAATTGGCAATATGAAAGACTCGGAATGATGATGATTATTCCATATATTTTATCATTTGGAATCTTGCTTAATAGATCTTCTTATAAGATTTATTTAGTTTTAATTTTTATGGCATTATTATGGTTAACAATTTTTACTGGGATGTATGCTTCATTAAAATAAATTTTAATTTTTCTATATGCTTAAAACAATATATGGAGCCTAAATGATTTATATTATAGTGCCAACTTTTGCCAGGATTGAAGAAACAACAAGGTTTTTAGCTTCAATAGAAAAGAGTATTAATAAAGATTATCTTATATTATTAATTGATGATCATCCTGAAAATGTAACACTTAGTACATTAAAAAATTATAATAATAGTGTAAAAGTCTATCCGTCTAAAAAAGAACTTTGGTGGGTAGGAAGTGTTAATTTGGGCATTAAATTCCTATTCGATGAATATCATTTAAATGACGAAGATATTGTAGTTTTTGCAAATAATGATGTACAAATAGATAAAAATTGCTTTAAGATTCTTGAAGAAGAGATTAAGAAAATCCAAATCAAATAGTTCATCCCCGAACATTTAATCAAGATGATGTTGAGACATCTAGTGGAGCAAAGATACTTGCTTTTTTCCCTTACATAACAAGGCATCCAAAAAATTTTAAAAATAAAAAAGAGCTAATTGATATGGGGACGACCAGATTTTTAATGATGGGAGGATGTGTTTTAAATAAAGTAGGATTCATAAATGAAGAGCTTGTTCAATATGGTGGCGATAATGATTTTACTCTAAGCGCAAAGCGTTATCATAATATCAATACATATATATTAAGAGATGCAGCTTGCAGATTAAATGATGCTGAAACAGGAATAAAGAATCATAATATCTCATCATTAAATAGATTATTTAGAAGTTTTTTTTCTATAAAATCACCAAATAATATTAAATATAGATATATTCTTTTTAGAAAGTTTTTTGGAAGGGTTATAGCTTTTTTTATAGCAGGAAGTTTGTCCGTTAATACTGTTATAAAATTTGCATTTAAAAAAATATTAAGATGAACAGGATGTCTCTTAGCTGTATTTTCAGGTTATTTCACTATAAACTTTAGAAAATTTGAATAGTTTAATCAAATGAATCTTAGTAGTAAAAAAATAGCAATAATTGGTCTTGGATATGTTGGTCTGCCTTTAGCTGTTGCTTTCGCAAGTAAATTTCAAGTTATTGGCTATGATATTAATAAATCTCGGGTTAAAGAACTTAAAAATGGAGATGATAAAACTTTAGAGGTTGAGAATGAGTTGCTTGAGTCAATACAACCAAACATAAGATACACCACAAATATTCAAGATACGAAAGACTGCGATATTTATATTATTACTGTACCTACACCAATTGATGAAACCAACCTTCCTGATCTTGAACCACTAATAGAATCTTCATCTGCTGTTGGCTCTGTCTTAAAAAAAGATGATATTGTTATTTATGAGTCTACTGTTTATCCAGGTGTAACAAGGGATGTCTGCGTCCCAGAGTTGGAAAAATCTTCTGGCTTAGTTTTTAACAAAGATTTCTTTTGCGGATACTCACCAGAAAGGATTAATCCGGGCGATAAAGAACACACCATAACAAAAATATTAAAAGTAACTTCTGGATCAACTCCTGAAATAGCTGAAAAAATTGATCAACTTTACAAAGAAATAATTGTTGCTGGCACACATTTGGCATCTAGTATTGAAGTAGCAGAAGCATCTAAAGTTATTGAGAATATTCAACGCGATGTAAATATAGCCTTGATTAATGAACTAGCACTTATTTTTGATCAGATGGGAATTGATACTAATGAGGTAATTAATGCTGCTTCTACAAAGTGGAATTTTATTAGACTTTTTCCAGGATTAGTTGGCGGCCATTGTATCGGCATTGATCCTTATTATCTCACTTTTAAAGCTCAAGAGGTTGGATATAAACCTGACTTAATCTTGACTGCGAGACAAATAAATAATGGCATGAGTAAGTTTATTGCTGATAAAACAAAAGAAGAAATGATAAAAGTCGGAAAAGTGATAAAAGGTTCAGATATATTAATATTAGGACTCACTTTTAAAGAGGACTGTCCTGATACGCGCAATACTAGAGTAATAGATATAATTAAAGAACTTGAAAATTCTGGTGCAAATGTTGATGTTTATGATCCTTGGATTAATTTAAAAGAACAAAGAAGTAATCTTAATATAATTAAGGACCCCTTAAAGTCAGATAAGAAATATGATGCCATAATTGTAGCTGTTAGCCACAAGCAGTTTAAGTCATACGATGATAATGACTATTCACTTCTTTCAAGCGATTTAAAAGTTATAATAGACATAAAAAATATTGTTAAAAACCCAACGTGGAGACTATAAATATTCCATCATCCTTTAAAAGGAATATACGCATTTTAAAAACATTTCTAAAATGAGGATATTGTACTTACATCAATATTTTAAATTTCCGAATGAACCTGGTGGAACAAGATCCTTTGACTTAGCATCTGGTTTTTTGGGATTAGGGCACAAAGTAGAGATACTTACAACGACATCTGATGATACTTATAAATCAAAAAAGCGTTGGTTAAAAATAGAAAAAGATGGGTTAATAATTCATTATATTTATTTACCATATACCAATCATATGAGTTACTTAAAGCGCTCAATAATTTTTTTTAAATTTTTATGGTTTTCTTCGTTGAAATTACTTTCTTTAAAAGGTGATTTGCTTCTTGCAACATCTACTCCTCTTACTATTGGCGTTCCAGCACTGCTAAAAAAATGGATTCATAAAACTCCATTTATATTTGAAGCAAGGGATATCTGGCCTGAAGTTGTTATTGCTATAGGAGCGGTTGAAAGTAAGATTTATCAACGAATTTTATATTTATTAGAGAGCACAATCTATAAAAATGCTGCAGCAATAGTTCCATTATCAACAGATATGAAACAATCAATAATCTCACGCTATCCAAAATTAGCTAATAAATCAATTGAAGTAATTGAAAATATTTCAGAAATTGATAGATTTCAAAGTGGTTATAATGAACAAAAATATGTTCTAAAGAAAAAGATAGGTTTCAAACCTCGTTTTACTGTTTTGTATGCAGGAACTTTTGGTCGTGTAAATGAAATCGACTATGTGATTGAATTAGCAGCAAAGACTATCCATCATGATCCTAAGCTAGTATTTATATTAATTGGCGAAGGGGCTGAAAAGCAAAATGTTATCAATCAGGCTATTCATAAAGGAATTCTTAATAAAAATGTTTTTATTTTTGACTCTGTTTCAAAACTAGAATTACCTCAACTTTATTTTGAATGCAGTATGGGGAGCTCATTTGTCGCTCCTATAAAAGAGCTTTGGGCAAATTCAGCAAATAAATTTTTTGATACATTAGCTGCTGGCAGACCAATCCTAATTAACCATAAAGGTTGGCAAGAAGAACAGATTTATAAAGAAAATATTGGATATGTATTACCAGAAAATATAGATGATGAAGCTATAAAAAATTTTTTAATATATTCTCAAAACAAAGAATTAATAACAGAACAGAATAAAAATTCTTTAAATGTTGCTAAAAAAAAATATGCTACAAGAATAGCAGTTTGGAAATATAATAGAATATTTGAGAATATTTTCTGCGATACTTAAAATGTATAAATACTTTATTAAAAGAATTTTTGACTTAATTATATCTATCATAGGGATATTAATTTTGTTGCCGATATATTTTTTAGTCATTCTGGCAGTTAAGATGATCCTTGGCTCCCCCATATTCTTTATTCAATCTCGGCCAGGTTTAAGTGGAAAGCTATTTAACATTTATAAGTTTAGGACAATGGAAAATCAGTATGATAAAAATGGCAATCTTATGTCTGATAGATTTAGACTTTCGAGATTTGGTCAATTTTTGCGATCTACAAGCTTAGATGAGTTGCCAGGATTATGGAATGTATTAAAAGGTGACATGAGTATAGTGGGCCCAAGACCTCTGCTTGAAGAATATATGCCGCTGTACTCAAAAAGGCAGGCGATACGTCATAAAGTTAAACCAGGAATAACAGGCTGGGCCCAAGTTAATGGTCGCAATAACATTAGTTGGAATGAAAAGTTTGAGCTAGATGTATGGTATGTCTATAATCTATCATTCATATTAGATATTAAGATAATTTGGCTAACCTTGAAAAAGGTTATTCTTCGAGAGGGGATTAGTCAAAAAAATCATGTCACTATGGATAAATTTAAAGGAAATTTATAATAATGATTAAAAGATTCTCAAATTGGAAATATCCAGATATAAGAGATGGAGAACCTACAAAATATAATTGGGTAGTTCAAAATTTAGATGGGTTTGTTTTAGGTAATCAAACCGATATTGGAGCATTCTCATATATCAATGCTTTAAATGGTGTTGTGATTGAAGATAATGTTCAGGTTGGCTCCCATTGTTCAATATATTCTGTTTCAACAATTGATAATTCGAGTGGAAAAGTTATTTTGAAAGATAATTGTCGAATTGGAAGCCATTCAACAATTCTTCCAGGGATTACTATTGGGAAAAACTCTGTAGTGGGAGCACATAGTTTAGTTAATAAAGACATTCCAGATAATGTTGTTGCTTTTGGCACTCCAGCAAAAGTTATTAGAAAACTGGATGATTAATGGATTATAATTTTTCACCTTGGCCTTCATTTACTAGCAAGGAGATTGAATCTGTCAAGGATGTTCTATCATCTAATAAGGTAAATTACTGGACTGGCGAAGAATGTCGCAAGTTTGAGAAAGAATTTGCAATTTGGTCAGATTCAAAATTTGCAGTTGCATTAGCAAACGGGACTCTAGCTCTAGATATTGCTTTTAAAGTACTAGGTATTTCCAATGGTGATGAAGTTATTGTTACTTCTCGAAGTTATATAGCATCAATTTCATCTATTATAAACTCTAATGCAACTCCTGTATTTGTTGATGTAGACCCATGCTCTCAAAATATAACACCTAAAAATATAAGCTCTGCTATCACAGACAAGACAAAAGCAATTGTATGTGTACATTTAGCTGGATGGCCATGTGAAATGGATGAAATAATGGCTATAGCTAAAGAATATGATTTATTTGTAATTGAAGATTGTGCTCAAGCGCATGGTGCAAAATATAAAGGCTCTTCTGTTGGATCAATAGGTGATATCGGATGTTGGAGTTTTTGTCAGGACAAAATAATGACTACAGGTGGCGAGGGAGGAATGGTAACAACAAATGACAAATCTTTGTGGTTAAAAATGTGGGAGTATAAAGATCATGGTAAAAGTTATGAAGCTGTCTACAATCGTGAACATCCTGAAGGATTTAGGTGGTTGCATGAATCGTTTGGAACTAATTGGCGCATGACTGAAATGCAAGGTGCAATTGGCAGAATTCAATTAAGCTTTATGCCAGAATGGACACGCATTAGAAACAGAAACGCTACAATTCTCTCTAATGCATTTTCTAAATTTGCTGGAAATAATGGTCTTCTTAGAATCCCTCAGCTGAAATATGATGATGAAAATGTCCATGCTTACTATAAATATTACACATTTGTTAAGCAAGAGGCTTTAAAAAAAGGCTGGGATAGAGATCGCATTATTGCTGAGATTTTATCTAAGGGTGTTCCATGTATGCATGGATCTTGTTCTGAGGTATATCTAGAAAAAGCTTTTGATAATACTGGCCTTAGACCTAATGAGCGCTTACCAATTGCAAAGAAGTTGGGTGAAACCTCTATGGTGTTTTTAGTGCATCCAACTTTAAATGAAAATGAGATGCACAAGATAGCAGAAGTAGCTACTTCTGTTTTCAGCAAAGCGGTTGGTTAATGATTCAATTTAATAATATAAGTCAAGAAATTCCATATTTAGTTTTTATGGATAAATATAATGAATCTCTAAAAGCCAAGCAACCAAATATAGAGGCTATTTGCATTTCGTCATACTCAACAACGAATAAAGAGGTGAATGCAAGATTTGTTAATCTTAAATTTGTAAATGATAAAGAATTTATATTTTTTTCAAATTATGAGTCACCAAAATCAAAAGATTTTATATCTCATAATCAGATAACCGCCATTTTTTATTGGAACAGCATAAATATGCAGATCAGAATGAAAGCTAAAATTAATCAAACATCCACAAAATTTAATATGCAATATTTCTCACAAAGAGACATAAAGAAAAATGCACTAGCAATATCCTCTAAACAATCATCTCGAATAGAGTCTTATGATGATGTAAACAGGAATTACGATAAAGCACTTGAAATGGATAATTTAAAGCTATGCCCCGAGTATTGGGGAGGATATTCATTCATTCCATATTATTTTGAATTTTGGGAGGGACATGAATCAAGACTTAATAAAAGAGAAGTATATGAAATTAAAAATAATAACTGGGAGCACTACTATTTGCAGCCCTAAAAGATTTGCGTAATTTGTTAATTAGTATAAAATTCTTACCAATTATGACCAAATACAAATCTTTATTTAACAAATCTTGTTAATCAATTAATGTCTAAATTCTTTTCTTTAATATATTTTAATTAGGTATTTCTTATAGCTACTTCAAAAAGACACATAGTTCCTATTAACGAAAGAATTAAGGCCAGTGAAGTCCTTCTTGTGGATGAGAGTGGAGAAAAGAAAGGCATAGTAACATTGTTAGATGCCCTAGAAGCAGCTAAAAAATCATCATTAGATTTAGTACAAGTCTCTTCATCTGATGCAAACCCTGTAGTTTGTAAAATTTTAGATTATGGTAAACACCTTTTCGATAAGAAAAAGAACAGCTCTGCATCAAAATCAAAAGTAAAAAGAAATACAACAAAGGAAATTAAATTTAGACCATCTACTGATGTCGGTGACTATAATATTAAATTAAAAAAGATTAAAAGCTTTATTCTTGATGGAGATAAGACTAAAATAAGCGTCCGATTTAGAG
>MDSV01038466.1_pt1 | contig 17801 bp, 7 predicted proteins | sample 810851 | NCBI WGS metagenome assembly MDSV01 (sample SAMN05326640, study PRJNA326480) | marine metagenome | isolation source: seawater | place: Atlantic Ocean: North East | collected 2012 | reverse complement strand
TCTTTTTTCTCTGTAGAACAAATCGTGATTACCCATTATTACATAAACTTTTTCAAATGCCGCACCCAGTCTTTCCATGTTAGAAACTGTGTAGTTCATTGTGGAAACGTTTGTTGATGCTCTATGGTGGTGCCAGTCCCCTAGGAATATACAAGTTTCACATCCTTCCGCTTTGGCCTGCTGTATAAACCAATGTATAAATGCTTCACAGTCGTCGTTGTGTATACGACTGTTGCCCTTCATTCCAAAGTGTATGTCTGTAAAACAAGCAACTTTTTTAAAAAACATATGTTACCATTTCTTTTTCACAATAGGTTTGTGATTTGTTAAATCTATTTTATTTTTAAATTTTACTTCGTCAAAATCTTCTCTGTCGAGGTTTCCAGTTTTTCTTAATTTTCTGTTTAGTTTGGCAATACCAGTTTTGTTTATTGCACGTACTTCGCCGTGTGCTTTATCCATTCTCTTTTTATATTGTGGTGTACCTGTTTCTCTCTCGTTTTGTCTTGTGAAACTTGGCATCATATCGTTCATTTCTAACAAGTCATCTCTTATCGCTTGATTTTTCTTTTCAATGTTTAATATTCTTGTGAAAGAGTTTGTGATTGCCGCTGTGTAATATGCAAAAGGATTATCCGATTTTGATTCATCAAACTGTAAACCAATTTGAGAAAGTTGCATCAGTGCCTGTGACTGCATCTCGTCGTTGTAAGTGTAACCTCTCCAGTTTGATCTTGTTCCATAACGTTCACACAGTTTCATATACATCATTGCTAAACTGTTTGTCATTTTTCCGTGTTCACACGAAAAGTGTCCATTCTCCATTCCACCTATCCAGTGAGATTTTCCCACACATACTAGTTTTCCTTTTTTATCAAATTTAAAATGTTGGAAAGGAGGAAAATTTACTTTGCTATGATGATCTGCTTCTTGTTTTGGATTCTTTTTTCTAAGTGCATCCATAGGAACATGGTCATACATTGTTACTCTAAACACTAAATCTGTTTTGTCTATTTTTCTTGTGCTTACGGTGTAATCAGATAATTTAATTTTTTTCTGTCCACTGTCCTTGGCCTGTTGCCATGCTTCTTGTGTAAGTCTTTTTGATTTGTTTTTCCTTGCCTGTGCTATTGCACTAGCATTCACTTTTTTTAGGTTGGGCACTATTACATCGTATTGGGCATCTTCCGGAGTGACGTATGAACAATACGTGTTTTTGCTGGCGTGTATTTGTGCCAACAGATCTCGGTTATTTAGGTATTTTACTCTTTTCATTGTTTCTCCAATTATTGTTGTAAAAGTGACCACAAACAGGTCTGTTGAATGGTGCCGTATGTGTAATTAAATGCGCCTAGAATGATGCCTATAAATATAGTTTAAGTATACAAAATTAAACAAAGGAAAGCAACCATTATAATGGCATTTGATTCAAGAGGAATAACAGACGTTGTAAAAGATGTTGGAGTAGGTATTTTTAATCGTACGATAGGTAGATTAAGAGGTGCAGGCATTACCAAAAATAATAGGCTTACGAATGCAAGAGCAAAGTGGTCTGGTAGAAGTGATAAAACAGACTGGCGTGTAAGATTGACAGTGCCTACAGGATCTCCGCTAGAAAATTTTTTCTTTAACGAAAATAAATTATTAGAACCATTGAGAGATAGCGGCGGTTTCTTCTGGCCATTGACACCTACAATACAATACCAACATTCGGCAAATTACAATGCCTTAGATGCCCAGCATAGTAATTTCCCTCATTACGCATTCCAAAATTCACAAGTAAACGAAATAAACGTGCTTGGAGAATTTCCTGTACAGAATCAGGATGATGCAAAGTACTGGGTAGCAGTTGTGAACTTTTTAAGAACAGCAAGTAAAATGTTTTTCGGAAACGACGACGGCGATGGATTGAAAGGCAATCCACCTCCAATACTACACCTAACAGGGTATGGAGATCATATGTTCAACAAAGTACCAGTAGTAATACAAAGTTTTAACATTGAATTAAGAGGAGGCATAGATTACATATCTACACAGCAATCTAATGTATATTCAAAGCAAATAGATCATGACTTGTCTTATGATTATGCCAACGAAGATGCCACGTGGGCACCTACTCTTTCAAACATCTCTTGTCAGCTTCAACCTATCTACTCTAGAGATTCTGTTAAAAATTTCTCAATGCAAAAATTTGTTCGTGGCGAACTTAACGGTAAAGGTAACGAGGTAGGATTAATATAATGTCAAATTATTCAAAAACATCACCATATTTTGAAACTACTCAAAATGCTGATGCTTTAGGAATGTTCAATCCAAGAACATTATCAATAGGCGACGATGATCAGTCTTACACAATTGAAAGAACCTACGCATACCGACCTGACTTATTGGCTTACGATTTATATGGAACACCTAGGCTATGGTGGGTATTTGCACAAAGAAATGCAAACGAAATAGAAGATCCTATATACGATTTTAAACCAGGTGTGACAATCAAGCTACCAAAAAAAGAAAATGTGCTAAAAGATCTAGGAGTCTAATATGGCTGTTAGTAATAAAGGTAAGCGAACTAGCAAATGGAACAATTCAGGAGGCTTCGACGATTTAGATCTAAATGTAGAACAAGGATTCAACGAGAACGATAACGTAGGAAGATACAATAAAAAAGTTGACAAGAACAGAAACAACACACTAGACAGAGAAGAACCGCCATTAGGCACTGCATATCCAGGTGCTAACAAATCTACAACTCCTAAAGCATTCAAAGAAGAAAAAGTTAAAACTAAATCAACAAAACCCGAAGTAACCAACGTTGCCAATTACAGTCAACCAAATACACTTTTCCAATATGCATCTTACAATGTGTTGTTTACAATATCCTGTATTGCAAGAGAAGAACTAGAAAATCCAGATATCTTTTTAAGAAAAGCACCACATGATATAATTTTACAAAGCTCAGGTATGGGCAATGATGCAAAAGCTACTCAACCTTGGTATTCGGCCGAAGACACAGATAAACTTACAAAGGACGGAGAGAAAACAGCATTAGGAAGAACTTTAGATAATGCACAAAAAATTTATTCAAAAAACAGAGACCTGTATATTAAAAATGTACTGTTGAGCGGAGTGGGTACATTCAATTCAAAAAGACCACTTACAAATGTAACAGAGTTTAGGATGGAAGTAGTAGAACCTTATGGTATCACTTTAATGGAAAGAATCAGGGCCGCCGCGGCTAATAACGGATACCTTGATCATTTAGATGCACCATACTTGCTTACAATAGATTTTGCGGGATTCGACGAGATGGGAAGAATGGTAAGCTCAGTCAATAACGTTAACAGTGGAACATCTAAACGTATAATACCTTTCAAGTTTGTGAACACAGAGATCAAAATAAATGGCGGAATGACTACCTATAATATAGCGGCAATACCGTGGGGCGAGTTTGGATTGGTAGACAGATTTAACAAAATTAGAACAGGCGGTCAATTGGCAACGGGGAATAATACATTAAGTGAAATAGTAGGATCGTTAGAAGATATGTTGAACAAGCAATCAGAAGACGACGTCACTAAAGGAGACGCAGAATATCCCGACACATACGAAATTTCAATAGATGCCATGTTCAAACCCGACACCACCAAATTAGAGATGGACAGCATTAATAAAACAAGCATGGGAAGTCAGGCGACAGATATGCCGCCACCTTTAGGCCAAACCAAAACTAATACAGCTACTGGCCTAGACCTAATTACAGTTGTAGCAGGACAGAATATTACAAAGACACTAGAGATAATAATGAAGGCCCATCCAGATCTCAAAGAAAAGGCATTTGAAGAATGGAAGACAAAAGTCAAACAAGAACTTGGAGAAATGTCAAATAATTCAGACCAAGAAGTTAAAGACAAAGCAAATGCTTTAGGTTGGTTTATGAAGTATTATCAAATAGAGACCAATGTAATTCCACAACCATTGTTTGATGGAATAAGGGGAATGAATGTTAAAAAAATACAATATGTAATTACACCTAAGATGGTACACGCCTACAGCTTATCGGTACCGGGTGTGTCGACGGGACAAAACTACAAAGATTTTGTGTGGAAGACCTACAATTACATATTCACCGGAGATAACGTAGATGTTTTAGACCTAAATATTGAATACAAGCTGGCCTATTTCCATGCGTCAACGTCTAAAGTAGAAGAAAAAGATCAAACTAAAGATAAGGTGGTAAGGCTTGATCTTAAACCCAAAGGCACAGATGCAAGGGATCATTTCGGCGACGAACCTTTCCATCTTAGACAGTCTCCCACAGGATACTCATCTAGTAACGCAGGATCTAAGGACAACAGTGGCGGACAATTGGATCAGTTTTTGAACTACCTGACACACCCTCAGGCAGATATGATTGATGTAAAAATGACAATTTTAGGTGACCCGGCATTTTTTGGCCAGTCGCAGTTTATACCAGTAACTCCAGAAAAATTCAACACAGGAGTCAGCAGGGATCGTAACAAAACTACATTCAGGGGAGGCGATTATCTAGGAGTCTGGAACGACGAATTGAAGTGCTTTAATAACGATGTTGCTAATCCTATAATAATGTTAAATTTTAGATTACCAGCAGACCTCAACGTAAAAACTGGACTATATGAACTCAGCTCTGAACAATCAGGAACCTTTACAGGTTTATATAATGTTTACAAGATAGATCATGATTTTAGCGATGGAGCATATCAAACAACATTATACATGAATAGATTTACAAACCAAGGCAATATAATTTCTAACCCTACTACAACATATGCTACTGTGGCCAACACAGAGTCTGGTAGCAAAGCCACTTACATTAAAAATCAGGCAGAGGTCAAGTCACTCGCAGAAGCATTTGGTGGAGTAAATTTAGATCTACAAAACATAGGCGGCCGGATAGACACGTTGTTGTCACAGGCACAAACAAAAGTTAAAGATTTGAAATTACGTGCATCTAAATTTTTTAAAGGATTTAATTTATAATGTCAACTTCACTACACAATTTTTTAAAAGGAGATGCATCCGTTGGAGACGCAACTAGCGTCGGACAGGGTTGGAATCCAGAAAGTTCTGGACCATATGTTGGAATAGTAAAAGGTAATAAAGACCCAACCAGGATGGGAAGACTTAGAGTCTATATACCAACACTGGCCAAGACAGTAGATCCCACAGAACAACAGCTGATAACTTGTGAATATCTTTCACCATTCTATGGTGCAAAAGGTTCAAGGTACACAGACGGCAACTCAACAGAATTTGAGGCAACACAGCACTCTTATGGATTTTGGGGAGTCCCACCAGATTTAGACACAAGGGTACTTGTTATATTTGCCGAGGGAAAATCTGATCAAGCATATTGGATTGGATGTATACAAGATCCATACACTAATCACATGGTGCCAGGCATAGCGTCCAGTGAGAACACGTGGGACAAACGAACAGGTGGAGCAGGCAACAGATCCTCAGCGGGAGTTGACAAAATAAAAACTTACGGAAGTACAGAAGTGCCTTCTGCAGAACTTAATCGTTCTAATCTTAATGCCTTGCAAAATGGAGACTACGAATCAATTCCAAAAGCTATACACCCGTTTGTAGAAATATTAAAATCACAAGGATTAAGTGCAGACAAGATAAGGGGAACAACAACATCGTCTGCGAGAAGAGAATCGCCAAGTCAAGTATTTGGAATCAGTACACCTGGTAGAAAGGATACGTCAAAGACTAAAAAACCAGTAGGCACATCAGAAAGCACTGCAACAGATTACGTCACAAGGAATGCCGGCCACACGTTTGTAATGGACGACGGCGACGAAAACGGCGACAATCAACTTACAAGAATTAGGACAGCGTCAGGACATCAGTTATTAATGCATGACTCAGCCGGAGTTGTTTACCTAGCAAACGGTTCAGGCGACTCGTGGCTTGAATTTACGCAAGAAGGAAAAATATATGTTTACGCAGAAAACGGAATGAGTTTAAGAGCCGGTGGCGACTTTAATTTACACAGCGACAAAGACATTACTTTTCATGCAAGGAATGACATTAAGTTTACTGCAGAATCCAACGTAGTAGTTAACGCAGAAAAAACTGCTTCCATAATGGGAAAAGATAATGTACTAGTAAAGTCAGAAGGAGGCGCAGTAAGAACTTTCGGAAATAGTGGTATATCATCATACACACCATCAACACAACTACACGGAGCCGGTGGTAGGATAGATTTAGCTGGTTCACAAGTTCACTTCAATTCTGTTGGGGCATCAAGTTCATGGGGACCAGGATGGATGACTCCAGAAGCAATGAACATAGCAACGCAAGAAGAAGCAAATGATGTAGACCTAACAGCTTTATTATTACAGGCAAACACTGCAGATACAAAAACAACAGTGCCAGTTAATGAGTTAGTCACACACGAACCATTTATTAGAGTTGCAAACAGTGTGTCTGGCGGAAAACGTCCATGGGAATACGGCACGGCCGGCAAAGCTGACAAACTAAAAGTTAACGAATGGAAAAAATTATCGCAGACTCCAGGAACACCAGAGTACATGGCACAAGAGTTAAGAAACAAAAAAGGAAAAATTGCCGACAATCAGTTCAAAGCTGACCTTAGGGATTTTGAAAAAACAAAAGTTGCATCGGGCGTAACCAAGAACAAACTTACAGATATACAAACCAAAGATGATTTCATTAGTAATTACAACGAAGTTTATGGAGTGGACACTGTTAAGTTGAACGAAAAGAAAACTCAAACAACAAGAGAAGTAAAAACAGGATTTAAGGGCTGGTTGAATAAATGGGTTTTAGGTCCAAAAACTAAAATAACAGAAACAGTAGATAGATCTAAAGGGTATAAAAAGAAAATTAGTAACACCGGAGTAAGTCAAGGTGCTACAGGAAGTGATGATTTTTAGGAGTAAATAATAACATATGGCATACAACGGAGACAATTCATCAGGCGCATCAGGACAGATCACTTTCAAAGGATTTAGTTCCAGAGCCGATCAACGAAATTTTAAAATATACGATTTTGAATGTGCAAAACAAGATCTTTTGAATAGATTATCTGTGCGTAAAGGAGAAAGAGTAGAGAATCCTGAATTTGGAACTATAATTTACGACTTATTATTTGAACCTTTTACCGAAGCACTAAAAGAAGCAGTGTTGGACGACATAACACAGAATTTAAATGCTGATCCTCGTATTACCGCAGAGGAAATCCTAGTTACAGAAGCAGATCATGGCCTATCTGTACAGGCATCTTTGAGATACATACCACTAGATATCACCGAAAAATTACGTTTTAACTTCGATGAGAACTCGGCTATACGCCTATCTTAAAGTACGCATATAATATATTCTATAAATATCATTGTTACACATTATGGCCACAACAGAACGACAGAACAGATTATTAGTTGCCGAAGATTGGCGTAAGATTTACCAATCATTTCAACAGGCAGACTTCAAAAGCTACGACTTTGAAACACTTCGTAGAACTATGGTTGCTTACCTACGTGAAAATTATCCAGAAGATTTTAACGATTACGTTGAGAGCTCGGAGTATGTTGCTCTCATAGATTTAATTGCCTACGTTGCTCAATCATTATCATTCAGAGTTGATTTGAATGCCAGAGAAAACTTTTTAGAAACAGCAGAAAGAAGAAACTCCGTACTTAGATTAGCAAGATTAATTAATTACAACGCAAAAAGAAATCAGACGGCAACCGGCCTACTTAAGATTGACAGTATTTCAACAACACAAGATGTTACAGATTCTTCAGGAACTAATCTTGCAAACACAACAGTAATTTGGAATGATTCAGCAAACTCAAATTACAGAGAACAATTCACTGCAATTTTTAATGCGGCGAATCAACCGGGACAATTATTTGGCACGCCAAGAGAGTCTGGACGTGTTGGTGGCATAAGCACAGAAGTTTACACAATAAGTTCAAGTCAATTAGATTTACCTTTGTTTCAATTTTCAAAGTCAGTTGGCGGAACAACTAGAAAATTTGAAATATGTCCTTCAACTATATTGAACTCTGAAAACATATATGAGGCCGCACCAGTAACAGGAGGCGGATTAACATATACCTATAGAACAGACGGGTCAGGTGATTCATCAAACAACACAGGATTTTTCTTCTTATTCAAACAAGGTATTATGGAAAACAAAGAATTTAATATTCAAACAGCAAGTACAAACTATGTAGAGCCAATTAATGTATCAAACATAAACAACTCAGATGTTTGGTTATATAAAATGGATCAATTTGGCCAAGTGTCAGAACAATGGACACAGGTTCCTGCTACTTCTGGAAACAACGCCATATACAATTCATTAGCAAAAGGTATAAGAAGCATTTACAACGTTGTTACAAAAGCAAACGATTCTGTAGATTTAGTATTTGGTGATGGAAATTTTGCTGATCTACCATTAGGTACTTTCAAAACATATTACAGAATAAGCGACAATGCCAAATATGCTATCAAGTCATCTGAAATGCAAAACATTCAATTAAATGTGCCTTATGTTGATGCCAACGGTGCTCAACAAACTTTAAATTTAAGTTTAAGTTTAAAAAATAGTATCTATAATTCAGCGGCAACAGAATCAAATGATTCAATTAGAGAAAAGGCACCACAAGTTTATTATAGTCAAGATAGAATGATCACGGCAGAAGACTATCAAGTAGTACCTCTATCTGCATCACAAGAAATTATTAAAGTAAGATCTGTGAACAGGTCTGCGTCAGGTATATCTAGACAAAAAGAAATCCTTGATCCAACAGGAGCATATTCTAACATTAGTGTATTTGCAGAAGACGGTATTCTTTACAGAGAAGAATTGGCAAATACTTTTACATTTACATTTACAAACAGAAGTACAATAAGTTCTACAATAAACAATTCTATTGAAGCAAAATTAAAAGAAGCATACGCTAGACATTTTTATTATCTCAAATATGGAACAATTGATTTATCTACTTTAAATGTAACGTGGAATTCAACTACAACAGGCACAAACACAAACACAGGATACTTTACTTCCGGTGGTGCATTAGTAGTTGGCGAGTATGCAACCTCCAACATGAAGTTTGCAACAACAGGTGCACTTGTAAAATTTACTTCACCTGATACTAGAGAATTTTTTAATAACACACTTGTAACTGCAGGCACAGTTGATGCACAAGACAGAGCATGGGCAAAAATTGGTGCTGTTGAGGGAGATGGTGCAAACAGCGGAACAGGTAATTTAGAAACAGGAGTAGGACCAATTACTTTGGCTAATATTATTCCAAACGAATCAAAAGTAACTAGTATATTTCCTGCTTTTACAACATCTTTATCTGATTCACTTAAGACAGATGTTATAGATAGAATTGAAGAATACGAGACTTTTGGTCTAAGGTTTGATCAACAAACACAAACTTGGAAAGTGATAACTGCTACAAATTTAAGTACAAGTTCTACGTTCAGTTTATCAAATGCAGGTTCCACTGCAGGTACAAACTTAGATGCCAGCTGGTGGTTTAAATTTACAAATGATGGAAACACATATACAGTTACGTATAGATCTTTAGATTACATATTTGAATCTGAATCGCAAAATAAATTCCATTACGATATTGAAGAAAAAATTTACGATTACAAAACTGGACAAAGTGTAAAAGATATAATTAAATTACTTAAAGTCAACACTATTGTTTCTACAGGAAACAGTGTAGGTTATCCTATTACATGGCAGGTAGTTGACACAATAACAGAAGCAGATGGATACCAAGATAACAGAAAAGTAAAAGTTGGTTTTTTTGATAGCGACGACGACGGAGTAGTAGACAATCCAGACTTGTTTGATATTATTATAGAGCCAGATACAAGTATTTCATCTAAATTTGTTTTCTTTGAAAAATATATTTCTTATGATAATATCGAAAGATACAGACCATACGCATCATCGAATTTTGTAATTTCTCTAAATGAGGCAGATATTACACTTTCGAGTGCAACTTACACAGATGGCCAACTTTTTTATTTTTATGATACTACAGAAGATGTTGTGAAAAAGTATGATTCTACTACTAACACATTATCTACATCAACAGATTACTATGCTAGAAGAGGCAGATCAAATCTTTCTTTTCAATATAAACACAATGCAGGACAGGAAACAAGAATAGATCCTAGTGTTTCAAACATAATCGACATTTACTTGCTTGAAAGAACATATGACAATTTATACAGAATTTGGCTACAAGACGGAGGCACTAAACCGTCAGAAAGCACATCAGATCAATTAAGAATATCTTACTCAGGAGCTCTTAATTCTAAAAAATCTTTATCAGATCAAATAGTTTATCATCCAGTGAAATACAAACTTTTATTTGGATCTAGTGCCGACGAAGAATTACAAGCAACATTTAAGGTTGTTAAAAATCCAATAACAAATGCAACAGATGCCGTAATTAAAACAAGAGTTATACAGGCTATCAATGAGTTTTTTGCATTAGATAATTGGGATTTTGGAGACACATTTTATTTTACAGAATTAGCCGCGTACATACACAATCAACTTGCTCCGGATTTAATGACAGTAGTGATTGTGCCAAATCAATCTGGACAAGGTTTTGGGTCTTTATTCCAGGTAGCGTGTGCGGCAGATGAAATTTTTATCAGTGGTGCCACCGTTGCTGATGTTTCAATTATAACTGCACTAGGAGCCAACCAATTACTGGCATCTGGCACAGTAGTGACATCAACATCCACTTCAACAGCTACGACCACAACAGGGTCGGCAGTGTCGGGTTCCACAACTGTAGGATCGGGTTCAAGCTCGTCTACAGGCAGTAGTGGGACTGGATACTAATGGCTGACAAAGAAACAAATTCAAAACTTAATCAAGTAGTTGTAAAACAAGACAAAGGTAAAACTGAAATTAGAAGAACAGTTCAGCATTTACCTGCATTTTATAGAACAGATTCTAACCAAAGATTTTTATCTAGCACAATGGATCAATTGGTCCAGAAAGGTTCTTTACAAAGACTAGATGGCTTTATAGGAAAACAAGATGCATACACAAGGAAGGTAACGGACCGTTATCTAACTGCAACAAGTTCTGATAGATTTGCATATCAATTAGACCCGGCTGTGACATATACAGACAAGGATACAACGTCGATCAATCCAGAAGACCAAGTTACGTTTACAGCGACATATGACGATTATATAAATCAAATAAAATATCTTGGTGGAAAAAATAATAACCACGATAGGTTGAATAAAGAGACTGTGTACTCTTGGAATCCAGCTATCGATTATGACAAATTAATTAATTACAGAGAATACTACTGGATGCCAAATGGCCCAAATGCAATAGAAATAGATGCGTTGGGAACAGCAACAGCAGAATATAAAGTTGCTCCATGGCCTACTGATGGAAGCTCAACCGGTGCTTGGAATTTTACGCATAGAGAAGATGAAAGAAATCCAGTGCTTACGCTTTATAGAGGAAACACTTATAAGTTTATTGTAAACGCATCCGGACATCCATTTTGGATTATGACAGAACCTTATAAGTCTCAACTTTCAGAAGATGGATCAACAAGTACATTGTATTCGACAGGTGTTACAAACAACGGAACCGAAGTTGGAACAATTACTTTCACAGTGCCAACAGATGCACCTGACACTTTATATTATCAGTGTGGTGTGCATGATGCGATGTACGGAGTATTACAATGTAGAACAATAGGTGATACAACAAAAATAGATCCGGATAAGGACATCATAGGTGTAAAAAATTACAAATTAAGAACTTTAGAGCTTTCAAATGGAATGAAAGTAAAATTCAAGACTAGCCTAGTAGACGAAGCATGGCAGACAAATCAATATTATGTAGAAGGTGTTGGAGACGCAATAACTTTAACCAATGTTGAAAATTTAATCACGCCTGAAAAATATGCAACGGAAACAACAATTTTGTATGACAGTGCCGAGTACGATTCAAGACCTTATGCTAAAGCATTCTATCTACCAGAAACAAAAGACTACATATCAATCAAACGAGATTCACTTGATCAGAATGCTTGGTCCAGATATAACAGATGGTTCCATAGATCAGTTATTGAAAAAACAGCAGACATAGGAGGGTTCACACCCGACCTGAAAGAAGAGGACAGAGCAAAAAGACCTATCATAGAATTCGACTCAGGAATAGCTTTATACAATCACGGAACAGTGGCAAAAAATTCAGTAACTGTATTTGACACAGCTACCACAGATGCTTTTTCAACAGTGGTTAACACAAATGGATACATTGTTGATGGAATTCCTTTGACAGACGGAATGCGTGTAATATTTGCCGCAGACAATGATACTATTGTAAAAAATAAAATTTACATTGTTAACTTTGTACACGCCTCTGATGACTCTACAGTGACATCTGCACAACAAGATTCGACGGCAGTGATTGCTTTAACGGAGGCCTCCGATGCCGCACCTGTCGATGGCAATTCGGTGTATGTAGAATTTGGTACAGAGAACCAAGGAAAGACATATTATTATAACGGCACAACAGCTACATGGGTATCCGGCCAAAATAAAACTGCTGTAAATCAACAGCCATTATTTAGATTGTTTGACGACAACGGAGTTGCCTTAGACGATACTACAACATATCCTACGTCATCTTTTGAAGGCGCAAAAGTTTTTGAATATAGCATTTCAGACACAGCTACTAAGGATACTGTGTTAGGACTAAAAGTTAAGTACAACACAATTAATAATGTCGGAGACATTGTTTTTGAATCAGACCACACATCAGGAACATTTACTTTTACACAAGATACTGTGGTAAAAACAAAAAAATTAGCATCAGCTCACTTACAATACACGACATCCGTTAAAAAAAATAACAGTATTAGTGCATGGTTAGAAAGAACAAGCGAAAGTAAGCAAAGAGTTATTAGAACATTTATAGTTGACGAAACTGAGAAACAATTATTTCCTGTAGACTTTTACAAAAATTCTTCATCGTTAAGTGATCTAGAAGTTTCTGTAAAAGTAAATGGTGTCAGGAAAAATTTAACAACAGATTACACGTTAGTAAATGGAACAACAAATACATATGTGAGGTTCGTAGACGAACTAGAAGTAAATGATCAAATAAGGTTGGCAGGATATTCATCTGCTGATAAAATAGAAGGCAAGGGTATATATGAGGTTGCAGAAAACATCTCAATAAATGCTAAAAGTCAATTAGCACCGTCATTTACATTTGGCCAAATATTAAATCACGTACAAGATATATTTGATAAAAATCAAGACGTAACAGGTACTATACCTGGAGTTTCAACTCTTAGGGATCATCCTGATGCAAGACTTAAAGGCGGAACAATTCTTCAACACACAGGTTCGCTTTTGCCGGCTATGTTTGGACTTATAGACCAAGAGTCTAATGTTATAAATGCAATAGATTACGTTTCAAGAGAATATGAAAAATGGTACAATGCTTTTTTGACAAAAGCAATTGGCACTGCATACGAAGGAGTAGCAGGTGATAGAGTGGATGAAATAATCGAAGCAATAGCACAAGGAAGGAATACTACCTTTCCGTTCTATTATGAAGACATGGTAGGTTGGGGAGAAAATGTAAGCACAAGAACATATACGGCCAACGATCCTGAAGATACTGAATATGCAATAGACTCTATATTTGACACTTCAACATTAAGTAATAGAGCTTTAAGTGTGTATGTAAATGATGTTCTTCTCGTTTTAGGATCAGAATATACAGTAAGCACAACAGATGATAGTATTACAATACTTGCAACAATTGCCTCGGGTGATATTATTAAAATTAAAGATTACCCAGACACAACAGGAAGTTACATTCCACCTACTCCATCAAAATTAGGAATATATCCTAAATTCAAACCAGAAAGTTTTACTGACGATACCTATGTAACATCGCAGACAATGATTAGAAGACATGACGGTTCTATTGTTAAAGCATATGGTGACGAGAGAGACGATTTGATTCTAGAGCTTGAAAGAAGAATTTATAACAATATTAAAATAAGTTACGACAAAACGAGATTAGATATTGGTGATGTTATGCCTTCGGCCTTCAAAAGCACCGAATACACTTTGACTGATTTTAATGATGTCATAGGGCCAGACTTTTATGCATGGGCAGGTAGAAACAATGTGCAATATATAAACAATACTACTTTTACAGAAGGTTCGGCATTTACATACAACTATTCACAATCAACGGACACAAGAAATTCACAAACATTGCCAGGATACTGGCGTGGAATATACAAATATTTTTATGACACGGATAGTCCACACATAAGACCTTGGGAAATATTAGGCCATTCCGAGAAGCCGAGTGATTGGGAAACATTGTACGGACCTGCTCCATACACAGCAGGCAATAGTACATTGTGGTCAGCAATAGAATCAGAACCTGGACGTTACGGAAAACCTGGGATAACAAATTATATTCCAGTAGATGCCTCGGGAAATTTGTTGGATCCTTTTGTATCTGGGTTGGTCAAACATTTTAATTTACGTGGACGTAAAGCATCATGGAAATTTGGAGATCAAGCGCCTGCGGAAACGGCATGGAGAAGATCTAGTGCATATCCTTTCTCAGTCGTAAAAGGATTGGCAATTACAAAACCAGCAAAATTTTTTAGTTTGTTTTTTGATAATTCCAGATTAAGTCTTAACATAGCAAACAATTTAGTTGATAAAGATACCCAAGTAAGGCAAACCTTAGTTGATGCAAAATATCATTTAGAAACTTTGACAAATAACACAACAGGAGTTGTCACTAGATATCAGACGGCTGGATATCAACCATTGGTTGTGAATCACTTGATGTCGAAAAATTTAGATACCAATATATTTTATTACAAAAAAATGAAAGCACTAGATGTCCAACTTGCTTACAAACTTGGTGGATTTACTGACAAAGATAATCTAAAAATATTAACAGACAGCATATCGCCGGGATCAACAGCAGGTTCAAAAATCATACCAGACGAAAACTACAAAATACTTTTCAGAACATCAAATCCTGTTGCGTCTTATAATTATTCAGGTGTTCTAATAGAAAAGAACACAGAAACAACAACAGACACAGATGGTTCAACTGTAACATTTATTGGCGGTTACAAAGTGTTAGGATACTCAACTAGTAAACCATTTTTTAACTTCTTGTATCCAAAAAAAACAACGCAACCTTCTGCTGTAATAGTTGCAGGAGTGAGAGCAGAAAAGTTTGCCAATTATAGCGAAACAGTACAAACTATACCATATGGTCATGTGTTTGACACTGTTCAAGAAGTTGTCGATTTCTTATTCGGTTACGGCAAGTATCTAGAAAGTCAAGGTTTTAATTTTGACAAATATTCAAACGGATTAAAAGAAACTATAAACTTTGATATGTCGGTTAAAGAATTTTTATTTTGGACCACTCAACAATGGGCACCCGGTGCCGCAATTACTGTATCTCCAGGAGCCGATGGATTTTCATTAGACACAGAAAATTCTACAGTAGGTAAACTGCGTAACCTAGCAGGTGATTATTCTTTGCTTGATTCAGCTGGAAGAAAAATTGACATTAGTGAAATATCAACAAAAAGAATTGGAAAAACCTTTGATATTGGATTGAAAACGGATACCGGACTTTACAATATAGCACTTAACACTGTACAAAAAGAACACATGATATTGTTTGACAACAAAACAGTGTTCTCTGATTTAATATATGATCCACTTACAGGATTTAGACAAGCAAGGGTAAAAGTTGTAGGATGGAAAACAGGTGGTTGGAACGGCGACTATTATGCTCCTGGGTTCATATTTGATTCTGCACAGGTCTCATACTGGTCTGCCAACACAGATTACAGGATTGGTGACACTGTAGAGTATCAAGGAAAATTTTATGTTGCAAGATACAATCATACGTCAGTAAGTCAATTTGTCACTGATAATTGGATTTTAAAATCTGAAAAACCTGCTCCACAATTGATTCCAAACTTTGATTACAAAATTTCTCAATTTAATGATTTTTACAATCTAGAAACAAATAACTTTGACGAATCTCAGCAGTCACTTGCACAACACCTTATTGGTTATCAAAACAGAGATTATTTAGAAAACTTATTTGTAAATGATATTTCTCAATACAAATTTTATCAAGGATACATCAGAGAAAAAGGTACGCAGAGTGCAATTGATAATATTCTAAAAGCACAGTACGAAGAACAAGATTTAAATGTTGATCTATATCCAGAATGGATGATCAAAACAGGTATTATAGGAAATGCAGATGCTAGAGAAAGTATACAGTTTACATTAAATGAAACCGAAGTTACAAATACTCCGCAAAGTATAGAACTTCAAGATACTTCTAACGAGGCTCTGTCATATAGGAGATCCGTAGCAATACCAAAAGATAAATTTTATAAAAAACCAACAGAATACACAGCAAGTACAACATTTCATCAATACGATTATACAAAAGAAGGTGTTGACAGAGACACTGTACAAGTTTACAAAACTGCAGGGTATCCGCAAGTTGGCCAAGTACATCACACTTTGTACAACGAAACAGATTTATTAAATTTAAATGTAGCAACTCTCAAACAAAACGAATTAATTTGGATTGCTAAAATGAAAAACACTGCATGGGACGTGTTGAGATTTACAAGTTTAGGTTTACGTATTGCAAATTTAAAAACTTTAGAGGACAATACACAATTAGAAATAACTTTTACAGACTCGCATGGATTATCTGCAGGTACTACAACAAACACGGCAGATTACTTTGCAATAACTAATTCGCAGGAAACGGATCTAAATCAAGTATATGAAGTTTTAGATACACCAAATCATAAAAAAGTTGTGATAGAGTACCTTGGAGATATTGGGTTCATTCCAAATTTGGAGGATGGATCAACAGCTGACTCGTTCGGTAATGTATATTCTTTCAAATCTATGAGAATAACATCAATGGACAATGCAAATATTAATTTAAATTATTCAGACTACAAAGACAAAGATGATTCTATCGAGAGAGAAGGAGATAAGCTATATGCAGACACAGACACATCTGGCTTATGGAATGTGTATGAGAAACAGGATCCATACAAAGTTGTAAAAACAACTTCTCCACAAAACATAGATGACCAAGATTTTGGATATCAGGTAATTTCCAGACAAGATGGTAGAACTGTTGTAGTGTCGGCGCCGACTTCTGGACAAGGGCAGGTACATTTTCTTTTTAGAACAACAGCAACACCGGGACAAATTTTAACATTACAGTCCACACAGACAATGACAGACAACGACGACGATACAAGTATGTTAGGTTATTCTCTGTCAATGAGCACAGACGAAAATTTTGTTGTAGCAGGCGCACCATACACAAACGTATTGCAGGCGGACGGAAGCACAAGATACAACGATGCTGGGTTGGTTAAAATATATGCTTGGGACAGCAACACTTTAAAATACAATTTTCTAAATACTATTACAGCACCATTGGACGGTTCAACAGTAGATTCGGCACAGGCACAGACCTTTGGTTGGTCTCATAAAATTTGCGAGCCGGGTGTAGATTCCGTGAGAAGCACACCTACCAAATATCTTTTTGTAGGAGCACCAGGATATGATTCAGATACAGGACAAGTTTATATGTATGAATGGTCTGTTGGCGCAGACGGATCGACATACGACTCTTGGAC
>MDSV01210115.1_pt1 | contig 17806 bp, 17 predicted proteins | sample 810851 | NCBI WGS metagenome assembly MDSV01 (sample SAMN05326640, study PRJNA326480) | marine metagenome | isolation source: seawater | place: Atlantic Ocean: North East | collected 2012 | reverse complement strand
CCCTGCAGCGCTTTTTTGGTCAAATCATGCTCTGGAAACACCAGCATGGCGAACCAGAACGGGCCCACCCACATCGTGGAGAAAAAGAACGACACGTCGTACAGGTCCATGGGCAAGGTTCGGTGCCTTGCCCCTTAGTGATTTGTTCATGGCTCCTTTCTTTCTGAAACCACGAAAAATCGCGCTTTGCGATCAGGTTTGGCAGGCCGGACAGACGTCCAACCGTCGCCCACCGACCCTTCCGTGCACGATCGTCGCTTGGCATCGGTGGCAAGCCATCCCGTCGCGGTGGAACACGTAATGCCGCGCACTTCGACGCGCCACGCCGTTGTCGCGCATCGTCTGGTAGGTCGCCAAGTCCACCGTGACGCCCTTCTGGTGGTACGCACGCCGGGTGATGATCATCGCTGCATCGGCCAAGGCGTCCTTCTCGTTCTCGTTCAAGTGACCAAGCCGGCGCGAAGGGTCGAGGCCGGCCTCGAACAGGATTTCACTCCGCAGGTAATTGCCCACGCCGGCGAGGAAGCGTTGATCGAGCAGCAACCCGGCCAGCCCACGCCGCTGGAAGCGTGCTTCGTCAAGGTGTCCGCGGACCTCTTCTGGGGTGGTGAGCAGGTCCGCGATGTCAGGACCCAGTTGAGCGATGTAGGGGTGCCCCTCCACTTCCCATGGTTCGAGCAACATCACGTCGCTCGCCGACCACAAGCGGCAGGCGTGGCTGCCGTTCACCAGCGCGACGCGGAGGGAACGTTTCCAATCGGGAGGAGCCGTCGCGGCGCGATTCACCGTCCATCGGCCGTAGAGTTGGTTGTGGCTGTACAGCACGTGGTCTCCCACGCGGATGAGCATCGCTTTGCTGCGAGCTTCGACCGATTCCACTTCTCGCCCGACCCAACCGTCCAATCGACCGGCGATGGCAGGGTGTTCGGCTTGCACCTCCACGAGGGTCTTGCCGACGAGGGCTTTGCGCAGGCGGTCTGCCGCCCGATGGATTTCAGGACCTTCGGGCATGATGTCTCAGACGCGCATCCCATGATAAGCGGTGTTCGTTCGCCGTGGAGCAAGAGCAAACGGTCTTGGTCCGTTGACGCGAACAAGAACCATGGCACGGCGTCGCTGGACGGAGGAAAAGCGCATCAGCCGTGAGGCGGTGACGTGGATCCACCTGCTGCTGCAAAGGCGTGGTCCAATGAGCACGCGGGAGATCATCGAGGCCCTCGAAGCCGAAGGGCGACCTGTGCGGGTGCACGAGTTGCAGCGGGCCTTGCGTCGGGCTGAGCACGTCCACCCAGTGGGTGAGCGCGAGGGCGTGCGCGGCAAAGTGACCGTGTGGGCCTGGGACGTCCGCGATTAGGGCAAGTCCACCCAGAGCCGCCCGTCCTCGATTTTCGTGTCATAGACGCCGAGGTCCTTCGGTTTCGACATCTTACCGAGCATTCTGCCGTACGCTGGCACCAGCGGGAACGGCGACCATTCGACGATGGAACCGTCCTCGATCTTGTGCGTGGTCTGGTGCAGCGGACAGCGCACGCAGCCGTCGTCGGTGATTTTCGCGCCCCAGGCCAATGGCCAGCGCATGTGGCGGCAGAGGGCTTGGGTGGCGAAGTATTCGCCGTGCTTGCGCCCAACCATGACCGTTTTCCCCTTGACGACCTTCATCGCTGTGCGGTCTTTCTTCCAATTTGCCTTCATCACGTTATGCCAGGTCATGCCGTCACCTCCACCGCTGCAGGACGGTTCAGGTCCTGCGGTTTTCGCGGGATGGCCACACCCAACGCTTCGAGCACACGTTCCGCGCTGCGCAGCGTTCCTTGCACCGAGGGGTGCGTGGTGTGGTCGCCCGCCAAGAGCACGCCGTCCACGTCCACCGGAAGGTGGTCGCGTCCGACGTGATGGGTGGGAATGTTGGGCAGGGCATGGCGTACGTCGGTCCGACCGACATGGCGCCATGAGGACGCTTCTGGGAACCACGAGAGGAGGCGCTCTTGCACCCCTTCAGGCGTGTGCTCATGCTCGCCGAGCAGCGTGGCCACCACGAGGTGTTGGCCGTCCGCACGCGGGTGCAGAAGGGTCGGTACGTGAAGGTGCAACACAGGAGAGTTCGCAGGATCGTACTCGCCGTTGAGCAGAAGCCGTGCAGCGCGCAGAGGGGGCGTTGGCGTGGCGTAGACCATCGTGGTCGTGCGCCGCTCATCGGAGCTCGTGGTGACGTCGAGCAGGTGCGCAGCGACGTGCTGCGGCACGGCCAGCACGACCTTGTCGTGGGGATGACGCACGCCATCGACCGTGACGGCATCCGTGTCCACGGCGTCCACGGCAACGCCGAGGCGCACCGCATCGGAAGGCAAGCGCGAGGCGAGTTGACGCGGTACAGCGACGATACCGTCCTTCGGCATCACCATCTGGCCGTTGGCCATGGCCCCCCAGGTGAAGGTGGCAAAGGCCGCCCGTTCCTTCCGCTCGGGGTCCAGCGTGATGCCGGCGAAGAGGGGATGCAAGACGTGCTGACGCATCCCTTCGCTGAATCCTTGGTCCGCGAAGCCGGCGTCGATGGTCGGAGAAGGCCGATCCATCGGCGCTTCCATGTCCCGTCCACGAGCACGTTGCCGCCAGCGAAGCAAGCGAAGGGCGTTGAAAGGGCCCACGCTGCGCAGGGTTGGCAACAAGGTGCTTGGGCGCCTCAAAGCATCACCAAGCAGCATCCTGCGCCCTTTGCTTGGGAGAATGATTTCCGTACTGGGGTCCATGGCCGTCGCCTCGAGGGCTCCAAGGTCGACCCAACGTTGCAATGCGGGGTAGGCCGTGTGGAGGACGTGGAATCCGACGTCGACGGGATGTCCCTCCATGTCGATCGTGCCCATGCGGCCACCGATCTGGGCTGAGGCCTCGTACACGGTCACGTCATGGCCAGAGGCGTGCAGCGCGGCTGCCGTGGCCAGTCCGGCCAATCCACCACCGACGATGCCCACGTTCACGTTGGTCACCCCATGGCCCGAACGCGGCCCATGCCGCCGTCGACGTGCAGCACTTCACCGGTCATGTTGTCCGGTGCACCGGTGAGCAACCACGCCATTGTGCCCGCCACTTCTTCCGGCTGGCCAATGCGGCCGATGGGAACCATCGCTTCGGAGGCTGCGCGCGCTGCGTCGGAGCGCAGCATGGCTTCGGCCAACCGCGTTTCGGTCAAGGACGGTGCAACGGCGTTGATGCGAAGTCCACGCTTCGCATAGGTGGCCGCAGCGGAACGCACCATGGCCTCCAAACCGCCTTTGGCCGCTGCGATGGCTTCGTGGTTGACCAAGCCCAGTCCGGCCGCGACGCTGGAGGTGAACACCATCCTGCCGCCACCGGAGCGCATCATGGCCTTGCCGCAGATGGACAAGGTGAGGAAGGCGCTGCCGAGGTTGGTGGCGATCACGTCGTTGAACTGTTCCATCTTCATGGCGTGCGGTGGGCGCACCACAATGGAACCGACGAGGTGGGCCACCAGGGACAGGGGTTCCTCTGCGGACGCCTGCTCCACGGCTTCTTTCATGATGGCCTCGTCAAGGGCGTCGCCGATGATCGGGTGAAAGCCTTCGGAGCCGAAGGCGGCGAGGCGAGACGCATCCCTGGCCACACCGGTGACGGTGTGACCTGCGGCCAAAAGTTCGGGGATCAAGCGCTGGGCCACATCACTGCTGGCGCCTACAACGAGTACGGATGCCATGATGTGATGTTTGAGGGTGCATACTTGAACGCCTGTTCCTCGGCGTTGGATGAACAGGGGTTCAAGGCCTGCCGATTCAGGCTTGGGTCATGGAGGACCTTCGCGAGGAGTACGATGGGGAACTCAATCCCGATGCGGTGGACGCCAAAGCGCCGCTCTCGATGCTTGAGACGTGGATTCACGACGCTCAAATGGCCGGTTTAAGCGACCCGACGGCCATGTGTTTGGCCACCCTCGGACCCGATGGAGGGCCACGATCTCGGATGGTGCTCTGCAAGGGCGTTGAGGGCAACAAGGTCCGATTTTTCACCAACTTGACCTCGGACAAGGCTCAGCAACTTCAGGCGGACGCCAGGGCGAGCCTGACCTTTTGGTGGTCCGACGCCGACCGTTCCGTACGCTTGGTGGGTCGCGTTGAGCCGGTCGGGCGAAAGGAGGTTGAGGCCTACTTCGCCAGCCGACCCCGTGCTTCCCAACTCGGTGCGTGGGTGTCAGACCAGTCCTCGCCCATTGCTGACAGGGACGCTTTAGAGGCCAAGCGAAGCGACGTCCACGCCCGTTTCGAAGGGAAGGACGTTCCTTGCCCGCCTCATTGGGGCGGGTTCCGTTTCCTTGCGCATGAGGTGGAGTATTGGGCAGGACGCCCAGCACGTTTGCACGATCGCATTCGTCTGACGTTGAACGATGGTGTGTGGTCCAAACAACGGCTTCAACCCTGAGGTGGCAGCATGGAAGCAGATCTTTCCTACGTTCAGACGCTTGAGGCAGCCTCCTCCATTCACGTGTTTGGTGCTGGGTTGAACGCTGAACGTACCTCACACACCGCGGTGCCCGAATTGCGGAACCGCGGTTGGCGTGTGGTCCCTGTGCATCCTCGGGACGGTGGAGCTTGCATCGAAGGCGTACCGATTCGGTCCTCGGTTGAGGAAGGCACGCCCGTCGAGGTGGCGGTGCTGTTCCTTGCCCCTGAACGAGCCCGAGCCCAAGTCCGTCGTCTGCTGTTGACCCAGCACCAGACCCCTCCGCTCGTATGGTTCCAACCCGGGGCGGAGGACGACGTGGCGCTGGAATGGCTTTCCGATGCAGGTTGGCCGCACGTTCATGCGGATTGCATCGTTCGTTATTCAGAACGGCATGATGTGGAGAAAACTGCTCTTTTGACGCCGTGGTACCGGCAAGTCGCCGATCAGGACGGCTCGCAGTGTTCCGTTTGGACGGCGCATGCCCCGAATGAGCATGCGCCCCCCCCTTCCACCGTGGTGGAATGGGTGGGCGATTTGATCGACCTCGCCACTTCAAAGGCCAGCATTCCTGCTTACATTCGAAACCTGCGCAACGAGGGTGAATCCCTCGAAGACTGCGCCCTTCGCTTGTCGAAATGAGGTTCAGGACCTGAGCCAGACGCTGACCTGTTCTTCGCCCCAGACAAGCCCCTGTTGAGGGGCCAACCCGGCCGAGGCGAACGCCTCGTCGTCAAGTCCAGAGGGCACAGGAGACGCGTGCGTGGTCGTGCTGTGCACAAGGAACACTTCGTCCACCAAGCCGGCCTGAAGGAAGCGGTGGACCGTCGAGGGTCCACCTTCGACGAGAAGGCGTTGGCGCTCTTGATCTCCCAGCTGTTGCAGCAAGCGTTCCAGGTCCACGTCTCCGGTCAAGTGCATGGTGGAGCCCCCATCGCTGAGCACCGAGGCATCGTCGTTGACACGCCCCCGCCCATCGAGCACCACGCGCAGCGGTTGACGGTCGTGCTCGACCCGGCGGACGGTCAAGGACGGATCGTCGCGGAGGACGGTTTCGGAGCCGACCAGGATGGCGTCGCAGCGTTGGCGAAGGCGATGCACCTCGTCGAGGCATGCTTCTGACGTGAATCGACCGGCGTCTTCCGCCCGGTCGTCCACCGAGCCGTTTGCGTCAACCGCGACCTTCACGGTCACCCAAGGACGACGGTGGTGGCACCAGTGGAGAAAGGAGCGCATCTGCACCGCTGCTTCGTCTTGCAACAGGCCGACGTCGACCTTAAGTCCGGCCTCACGAAGCACGTCTGTGCCACGACCCCGCACGTTGGGATTGGGGTCAGGGTGGGCGATGATCACGCGCTGAATGCCCGCCCAAAGCAAGGATTCGGTGCATGGAGGCGTTCGACCAAAGTGGTTGCATGGTTCAAGGGTCACATAGGCCGTGGCGCCGTTGGTCGGCACCCCACGGTCCTCGGCGTCGTGGATGGCCATTTGCTCGGCGTGAAGGCCACCCAGATGATCGTGCCATCCTTCGGCGATGGCCACGCCGTCCTTGACCAACACGCAGCCGACGGGAGGGTTGGGGCTTACGCGTCCCTGTCCACGTTCTGCGACGACAAGAGCCCGTCGCATGAACTCCGCCTCCGCTTCGGTCCACATGGCGACGTGCCGACGGCCGGCTCCTCCCACATGAGACCTCGCCTTTCGGCGCGAACCTTCATCCTCTCCGGCCCACATCGTGGTCCATGCCTCGTGTTCAGGTCATCGTGAACCCAGCAAGCCGCGACGGCCGCTGTGGAAAAGCATGGCCTGAGGTGCACCAACGCATGGAAGCAGACGGTTGGGAAGTGGAGGCCTTCATCACCTCCGGGCCGGGCGACGCCGCCCGTCACGCCTACGGGCTGGTTGGCGAGGGCCACGTCGGTCCGGGCGATCTTGTGGTCGCGGTCGGCGGTGACGGTGTGGTGCACGAAGTGGCAAGCGGGCTTCGCGGCTCTGGCGCCATCCTCGGGCAGATTCCATTCGGTTCAGGAAACGACTTTGCCATCACCCACGGGATTCCTCGTAACGACATTGACGGAGCCCTGCGTTGCTTGAAGGAAGGCGTGGACCGTCCAAGTGGTGCATGGCGGCTTGAAGCCCATCCTGCCGCTCCAGCATCAGGCGATTACCCGGTCCAAGCCAATGCATGGGACGGGCCAGCAGAAAAAGAGGGGCGCATCGTGCGCTGGACCTTCCTCGAGACGGACGCCGGGATCAGCTCCTCCATCAGCCGGGCCAAACTTCGCAGGGCGAAATGGTTGCACGGTCCGATCAAGTACACCTGGCTTGGCGTCAGCACCATCCCCGTGTGGCGTCGGAGGAAGGTGGAGCTTCAGATGGACGACCAACCTGCAGAAACGGTGGACTTGACCCTGCTTGCGTCCTGCACCGGCGAGACCTTTGGCGGCGGTTATCGTGTGTGCCCTGGTATGGCACCCTCCGACGAGGAGGCCGTGCTGGTGGTCGCACCACGACTGAGTCGATGGCGCATGCTGAACCTGATGGGGTCCGTCAAGAAAGGGAAGCACGTCGGCATCTGGGGCATCACGTCACACCGCGTACGACGCCTTGACCTGCGCCCGGTGGACGGGAACGGAACCCCAAGTGACGTGCCGTTGGACCTTCCCACCTACATTCAGGCCGATGGGGAACCAATCCTCCAACTTCCCGCGACCTTGGTGTGGCACCCTGCACAAGTGATTGCACGAGGTGCGAAATCGGTGCCGTGGGATTCAGAACGAGAAGTCTGAGAATTCCTCTTCTTCTGGCGGTGCAGCGACAGGCTCGGGCTCAGGCTCAGGCTCTGGTTCCGGCGTAGGAGCCGCACTGCGCACGGCCCGCCGACGGCGTACTTTCGGCTGCGAAGGTTCGGGTGCGACGTCACGTTGCGGGGGAGCAGCGCTCCGCTGGGGAGGACCTCCGCCGCCCATGGGCGTCACGCCACTGCTTCGGCGTTCCCTGGTCTGCACGGGGGGTTCCCAAGGCGCCTCAGAGGGCGCGGAACTCGAGGGGGCAGCGCTGCTTTGGGATGCCATGTTGCTGGCTTCTTCGGTGACGACCACGCTAGACCCGCTGCTTGAAGCGCGCTCGGGCTTTGAGGACGGCGAGGAGCCTGAGGTCGAAAGCGCAGCGTCGAGGTCGAAACCACCGATTCCAGCGTCCTCGTCTTTCTTCTTGGCCTTCTTGGGTTTCTTTGGCTCGGACGCTTGGCGTGGCGGAGCGGATTCTTTCCGCTTCGGGGCTTTCCGGGCCGTTTCGGCCTTGGCCATGTTTTCCTTGCCCAGCAAAATCTTGGCTTGTGAAGCCGCAGCGCCCTTCACGCGGGCGGAGGAAACGAAGAACAAGCCAAACCCGCCACCGACGGCCACGACAAGGAAGTAGACGACATAACCGCCGCGGCCAAGAAGGGGCACGTCGCCCATGACCCATTCATCGTCTGCGTCCCCGTCCATCGTGATTGATGCACCGGGAAGGGTGATGCTGTGGACGAGCACAAAGTGCGTTCCTTTGTTCGAAACGTCCACGTCGAGGGTGCACGGACTGCTGGCGATCGAATCCGCTCCGGAGGCTCCACCGGTGCTCAGGCTCTTTCCTTCGACGCTGTCCACCAAGTAGCCCTCGATTTGGACGGGTTGATGCACTTCATTGACGGCTCCAAGTCCGTAGGCGACGTGCTCCGATGCGGGGATAAGACCGAGCACGAACCACGGTTCGTTGCTGTCTCGATCGACATCTTTCACGTTGACGGTCTGTTGTGACGTGCTTTGTCCTGAACCGGTTTCCGGATACAGCGGCTCCGTCCAATCCTTGACCGGAATGCGTGCGCCCTGACCGTTCGGCACGGCCTCCGCGTTCTCGTAGCTCATCGCTTCGATGATGACCGCCGCCGTGACGCCGTTTGCAAGCCCCCTGAGGTCCTCGGTGTGACCGGTATAGAGGGTCGACGCCGCGAGGTGGCCTTCGATGGTGATGAGACGGGTTTGGTTGGACGCGGGACCGATGAGGCCCTCAGCGTCGCAGCCGGCAAGTTTGACCTCAGGAACGGTGACTTGGGCCGTGTTCAAATCGCTCACGACGGTCACGTTCATTCCGTTACCGACGACGTTCACGCCGCCCTCTCCCCAACCTGCTGAGGAAGGGGCAAGGCAGCCGGCAAGGCTGAGCGAAAGGACCAGCAGCACACCGAGCACGGCCCTTCGCATGGCCGTGAGAGCGTGTCGTGGTTTGAGAAGGTTCCCCGCCTTTTCTGTGCCTTGAGGCGCGTGGAGAGGGATTCGAACCCCCGAGTCATTCGACACCGGATTTCAAATCCGGCGCACTACCAGGCTATGCGATCCACGCTTGGGTTGAGGGGGGAGGCCTCTCCTCTATGAACGACGCCGCTCGAGGATCATGGCAGCACCGAGCATGGCGACGATGCTCAAGGCCACGCCAGGATTTGGACTGTTTTGTTCGGGGCGCGGAATCACGCCTTCGTCTTGTGCCAATTCCACGAGGTCCTCGGTGAAGGCATCGGGTTTCCAGCCGTCTCCAGACCACATCACCCGCGGCCGCCGTTGTGCGTCGAGGATGAAGGTGACCGTTTGGTGACCGACGGACACGTTGCCGTCGTCGCTGATGCAACTCAGGCGGTCGTCACCGTCCCAACCGTGCCCTTCGTCGCACATGCAGTGAGCGGCAGACCCGCTGCCCATGATCCAGCCGTGTCCGTTGCACTCCGTCGATGACCCTCCGCCGTGGCCGTCACGGTCCATCGAACCCGGGGCGGGAATGTCGCTGAGGTTCACCGACGACGAGGACCACGCGATGTGCATGGCGTCGTGAAGGCCGTCCATGCCCGTCGTGGTTGTTTCCCACAAGGAGCCGTTCCAAACCGCAAGGCGCCATGCCCAGGACGCGTCCGCCGGTGCTCGTGTGCCGTTGATGGCGTTGACCACGTGCCCGGTCGTGGCCTCAAAGCCAACGTCGACGTCCATGCCGGCTTCGTTCATGGCGCCGAGCGTCATCAGGTGAGCAGAGGTCGTTTCGAGCATGTGGCTGCTGAGGTTCCCGTTCGGAAACAGCACGTGCATGGAGGAACGCCCGGTGGGCGAAGGCACTTCGCTTGCGTTGCGTGAGGAGGCCACCCAAGCGAGGTGGGGATGTTCCAATCCGCTCACGTCGTCGATGCCGACTGGACTTTCCTCCCACCCTTCAACGGTGGTGTTCCAGCGTTGAAGTTCCCATCGCCATGACCCATCAAGGGGGGCGGTCACGCCATCGACGGCGTCGAGCGTCCGTCCGTCGGCACCCGATGAGACAGACAGGTTCCAAACGGCAGCGTCCGCATGTTCAACGGTCATGTTCCATCCCGTCGGTTGAACAAGGTGTTCAGTTGCCTTTCCTTCCTCGGTCACCACGGTCACCGTCGCGGCCTCGATGGCAAAGTCTGGGGCTCCACCATGGGCCTCGATGACCTCGGATTGGACGTCGACGCCAAAGCGTGCCCAGACGTCTTCGAGGGTCACGTTGTCGGCGGTGAGGTGAGGCCAATTCACGTCGTGGTACTCGGTGTAGGTCAGCAAACGTTCAGGCGTGTCTCGGACGGGATCGACCGTGATGGAGACGAACCCGACGTCGTCGGCCAGCTCTTCGCTCAAACCTGCTTGCACGGCCTTGAGGGTGTGCGTGATGACCGGACAGACGTCGGGGCAGTGCGTGAACACGAAGGTCACGACAAGGAGTTCGTCGCTGAGACCGTCCAAACTGACGTTGTCGCCGTGCTGGTCGACCAGTTCGACCTCACCAACCGTGCCTCGTGACAGGACCAGGCCGTTGTAAGCAGCGGCCTGTGCGGGAAGCAGCAGCGTGGCCACGAGCAGAGCGGCCAACAGAGCACGACGCAAAGCAGACCCTCAGGGGTTGCTTGTTGCGTAGGTTCCTGAAAAGGGCGTGCACCACTCCGGCAGGCCAGTAATGCCGCTCGGGTTCGAGAGCCCGATGCCCCAAAGCATCAGGATGACGAAGATGAACGGGAACACGAAGCTCCAGAGGTAAGGACGGGGGTCGCCGGCCAGGTGCATGAAAAAGGCGGCAATGCCGTAGCCCTTCACGACGCCCACACCGACCAAGATGGCCCACACGATGTACTTCTGCTCCTCGGGAACGAGGAACACCGCGGCCACTTCGGCCAGCGTGAAGATCATCAGGATCCAGAAGTTCAGGGCGTAGATGTCCATGGGGATTGGACTCTTCTCGACCCATTGCTCGATTTTGGATGCGTGTTCTCCCATGTCCTCTCACCTCAATACAGATAGAAGGCGGGGAAGATGACCACCCACGCCAAGTCGACAAAGTGCCAGTACAGACCGAAGTACTCGATGCCCTGCCCGTTCTTTTCGTCAAAGCCAACGGTGTCGGCTTTGAACACGAGATAGAGCATCACCAACAGCCCGATGAAGACGTGAAGTCCGTGGGCTCCAGTGGCGATGTAGAAGATCGAACCTTGTTGGGTGGCGAGGGTGAAACCTTCTGCGATGAGGTGGCTCCACTCGATGAGCTTCAGCACGATGAAGAGGGAACCAAGCGCCAAGGTCGCGATGAGGTAGTTGCGGACCGCGGCCTTCCGCGTCGGCATCAACTTCGCCATCAGCGGGTTGGACGACACTTCCCAGTTCGTGTTCTTCGCCGCCTTGAGGGCCAGCACGATGGTGTAGGACGAGATGATCAGCGCGAAGGTGTTGATCGCACCAGGGGCGAGGGTGGCCAAATCGCCACGGATCAGGTCCGACGCGGTGACGACGGTTCCTTCTTCGACACCTGCACAGGCTTCGACGCCGGACTTGATGGCCCAGTCGGTGCACCATCCGGTACGCATCCTCAGGTAGGATGAGAAGAAGGAGGCGAAGACCATCACCTCGGACATCAGGAAAATCCAGATGCCGACCTTGCGAATGTGCTGCCCTCGGAAGGGCACCATGTCGTCGGTGGCGGTGGCGATTTGTTCGCCGTGGCCGTCGAATGGCAGGTCTTCTTGCCACCAGTTTGCGATGCCGAGCACCACGAACACCAGGCCCGTGGTGGACATGGCCATGTCCATGAGTTCGAATTCCAACCCGTAGAGCATCCCTTCGGCGCCGTTGGCAAAGCGAGGGAAACCAATCATGAACAGCATCACACCGAACGCGAGGACGATGGGTGAAGACGAGCCGTGATGGCCATGGTCGTCATGGTCGCCGTGGTCTGCGTCAGGCTTCAGGGAGTTGACGAAGCCACCAAAGCCGATGAAGGCTGAATACACGATCATCATCACAAGAACGGTGTTCCCGGCCACCGCGAAGGTGAGGTAATTCAGATGGGTGCTGACGTATTCGTCATGCGCTGCTTCCTTCACAGCCTTGGCGTTGGACGTGTCCTCACCGGCCGCCTTGAGGGTCTCGTAGTTGTCCTTGGCCGTGTAGTAGGCGTCCTTGGCGTCATGGTACTCGCCGTTGAGGCCTGCATCTTCGCTGGTGCCGGCGATGCCGACCGCGAGGACGCCGTAGGCGATCACACCGATGGTGAGGAAGATCCCTGCCATCAGGAGGGAACGCATCCAGATGGCGTTTGGAACGTGTGCGTGACCGCCGCTCATTGGCTCACCTCCGGATCTGCGCCTTCCCAAAGGCGCTTTCCAACGCTCTTTTTCTCACCGTGCTCGTGCCCTTCGTTGGCGTCGAGCTGGGTTGGAATGTCGTGGAAAGAAGGGGTGGGAGGTGGCGAGGTCGTGGTCCATTCGAGCGACCATCCGCCCCATGGGTCCTTGCCGACCTTCTCGCCTCGGCGGGCGGAATAGATGATGTTCCAGACGAGGATCAACTGGCTCAGGCCGAAGATGAAGGCAAAGGTGGACACGGCCAAGTTGTAGGACGCAAAACCGGTCTCTTCGAGGTAGGAGTGGGTGCGGCGAGGCATGCCCATCATCCCGAGCGCGTGCATGGGCCAGAAGGCTGCGTTGTAGGACGCGAAGCCGATGAGGAAGTGGTAGAGGCCGAGGCGTTCGTCCATCTTTCGTCCCGTGACCTTGGGGAACCAATAGTACACGCCAGCAAAGAGCGCGAACACGGTACCGCCGATGAACACGTAGTGGAAGTGAGCGACCACGAAGTACGTGTCATGGAAGTGGATGTCAAGCCCCGACACGGGGAAGAACATCCCTGAGATGCCGCCCAAGGTGAAGGTGATCAGGAATCCAAGCGCCCATAGGGTGTGCGTTCGCATCACAAGGCTGCCTTGGTACAAGGTCATCAGCCAGTTGAAGATCTTCGCACCGGTCGGAATCGCCACCAACATGGTGGTGATCATGAACGCCGCGCGCCATGCGGGCGACATGCCCGAAGTCAGCATGTGGTGGCCCCAGACGACGAAGCCGACAACGCCGATGCCGGCCATCGCGATGACCATCGACTTGTAGCCGAAGACGGAACGTCGTGCGCTGGTCGCCAGCACTTCGGACACGATGCCAAAGGCGGGGACGATGACGACGTACACTTCGGGGTGACCGAAGAACCAGAACAGGTGCTGGAACAAAATCGGGTCGCCGCCGAAGGTGTAGAAGGTCGTTCCAATCGTGTGGTCGAAGAGCAAGAAGCCCACGCCGACGATGAAGGCCGGAAGCGACACGAAGAGCATGAACACGGAGACGAACACGGACCACGAGAAGAGCGGAATGCGCCACCAGGTCACACCGGGAGCACGCATGGTGAATACGGTGGTGATGAAGTTCACACCGCTCAGCGTGCTCGAGGCACCGAGCATGACCATGCCCGCGATGAATGCGGTGGTGCCGGGGTTGTTGCCGTATTCACCGAATTCATTCAGTGAGGAGTAGGGCGGGTACATCACCCAGGTGATGTCGGCACCTTCACCGGTCCAGATGCCCGTGTAGATGAGGGGGGTCGAGAAGACGAGCATCCACAATCCAAGGGCGTTGATGCGCGGGAAGGCGAGGTCCTTGGCTCCAATCTGGAGGGGCAGGACGTAGTTCATGAAACCGGCAATCATCGGCATGGCGGCGAGGAAAATCATCGTCGTTCCGTGCAGGGTGAAGAAGGAGTTGTACTGGTCGTAGGTCAGGAAATCGTTCTCCGGTACAGACAACTGGATGCGGAAGAGCAGCGCCAGCAATCCACCGACGAGGAAGAACAGGAACCCATACAGGAAGTACATCACGCCGACTTCCTTGTGGTCCGTCGTGGTCAACCACGGCTTCAGGTAGGCCCAGAAGGCGCCCATGGTGAAGGTGTCAGGGCTGCGTCGGTAGAACACCCACATCGTGCCGAGCAAGATGAGGCCAACCGCGAGGAGCAGCGCTGTCATCAGAATGATCAGCGGCGGTGCACTTGGGGCCAAAGCGCCAGCGTTGATGCCGGGCACGATCAAGTTCACGACGTTCCACTCGTCACCGCCGGGGCCGTCACCGCCGGACACGGCGTTTCCATAGACGGTGAACTCAGCCGTTGCTTCGTCGTCGCCCGGAGCGGTCCATTCGAAGTCCCAGGTGCGGACGGTGTTGGCCTCCGCGGTGTGGGTCAGGCCAGCGTCCATGATCTGGCCGCCAGACTCGGGAACGGAGTTGACGACACCCTCGGTCACGAGGATGCGGTAGCCACCATAGCGGCCCGCATCGGGCTCGGAACGTGGCAGGTCGTCGTTGACCACGGTCACCGTGAACGTGTACGTCTCGCTGGCGTTGAAGCTCTCAGGCAATCCGGTCACGACCACGGTCGTGTCCGCGTTGGCGCCGCCGTGGCACGAACAACCGCCGTCACCGGCGCTGCCGATGCCGGCGGGCATCGCTTCGAAACTTGGGGTGAAGGCCAAGGCGGCGAGCACCACAAGGAGCATGGCGATGGCGCGTGTGCGCATCAGGCCTCACCTCCGTCGGTCTTCTTGATGCCAACGTCCTCATCGCACGTCTTGCCTTCTTCTGCGACGACCTTGACTTCACCGACCATCTGGGAGTGCTGCAGGCCGCAGTACTCCGCGCAACGGATGGGGAAGGTTCCGGCGTCGTCAGGGAAGACGTACATCGTCGTGCCCTGTTCGAGGCCTGGGACCAGGTCTTCCTTCACGCCGAATTCTGGCAGCCAGAAGGAGTGCTGGACGCCGACGTACCGAGGGTCGCTGTCGTCGCTCGGGCGAGAGTGCATCGTGAAAACCACGCCGTCCTCGGGCATGTCCGAGTCGTCGCTGGTGGAGTCCACCGTGGAGCATGGGATGATCAGGGGCTCCACCGGCGTTCGGAAGATGTGGCCGACAGGGATGTGTTCCCACGTGTGGAGGACGTTGCTTTCCTCGTCGAGGATTTCGACCTTGAAATGGAGGCCAGCGTCGAAGTAGAATTCGTCGACGGTGATCATGTCGGAGCCGTTGAACGCGTGTTCCGTCTTCATGCCGTCCATGTTGACCACGGCGGTGTGGGGGTTCAGGCCCATGGCGTGCAGCACGACGTCGCCTTGGCTTTGGCGAACTTCAACGTCCATGCCGGTGTGCTCGTCTTCCCACGTGAGAGGGTCTTCGTAGACGAACTCCCAGTACCACTGGTAGCCGTTGACCGTGATATCGAAGCGATGGTCATCGTCAGGGATGCTGCCCCACACGTCCGCAGTGGACGCCGTTGCGAGCACGGTCAACCAAGCCACAAGGATGGTGGGGATCACGTAGAAGGCAATCTCCAACTTTCGGTCAGTCTCGTGGTTGCTGCTCTCAAGCGGGAAGGTGCCGGGCGTGATCTTCCAGAGGCTTTTCGACTCGTCTTCCGCAATCCCCGCGCGGAAACGAGCCATGAAGAAGAACATGACACCGAAGGTGAGAACACCGACGATGATGGCCCAGAACAGGAACTTGTCGTAGAGCACCGAAAACAGTGTGTCTTGAGCAGCCATTGGACGCCCTCGTTCCGGGCCTCGGGAGGGCCTTCCTTAAGCGTTGTTAGATGTGGGAATGCGAGCCTTTCGACATTGATTTGAACATCACCCTCCCGGCCCCCCGGTTTTCATCAACATTTGTTCTTTCCATCGGACGGTTGATGCGCCTTGCAAAACGTCGCCGAACCATGCCGATGGAGGCGGCCCTCCAAGCCACCCTTGACGGGGCGGTTTTGCTTGCCTTGCAGGTTCAACCTGGAGCCGCTCACGCCTCGCTCGTCGGGATGGATCCTTGGCGGCAAAGGCTCGTTGTTCGCCTCAAGGCGCGAGCTCAGGCGGGCCAGGCCAACCGTGCACTGTGCGCCCAGTTGGCCGTGTGGTTGGGTTGCTCGGCCGGAAGCATTTCCATCGTGGAGGGCCATGCCTCACGGCAGAAACGTGTTCGCGTCGAAGGCATGACCGTCGAAACGGTGGTCGTTCGACTGGGTGCTCAAACGTCCTCCGATGCATGAAGCGACGTGCACCCTTGATGACCACATGGCGCCTCATTGAGGGCATGCGCGCCCCTCGCGTCCCCCTCCATCCTCGCCACGAGGAGGCGAGGGAGGTGTTGGCCGCGCTTCAGGAGGACCAAACCGCCACGTCCCGCCCGATTCTGGTCGAAGGTCCGAGGGACGTTGCGGCCCTGAAGGCCCTCGGCCTTCTCGGTCCCTTCGAAGTCCTCAACCGCGGGTGGGACGTGTCCCGTCGAATCGCTCATCTCGTGGAAACCTACGGGCCGAGGGGTTCTGACGGTGGCCCTGCGCTGCATCTTCTGATGGATTGGGACAGGACCGGAGGCCGCCTTCAAACGACGTTCCGTCGCCGCCTCGAGGCCTTCGACGTGAAGGTTGACGAGGAGGTCAGGAGGGTGCTCATGCGGTGCCTTAAGCCAGAAACCCGTACCGTTGAAGGCATGTCAGGCCTGATTGACATCCTCGGGGTCGAGGGGCGGTAAAGCCACGCCTTCTTCCTTGACCGTGTTCAAGACCACGTGAGTGTAGGATCGCGTGACATGGTCGCTGGTCAGGACGGTTTTGGTCAGGTCGTCCAAATCGGCTCGGTTCTTGACCCGAGCCAGCACCATGGAATCGTAATCGCCCGTCACGTCGTAAACGGCAAAGACCCTGGAGTCTTTGGCAATGGTCCGTTGCACGTCCATCATTTTCCCCTTCGCGATGCGAAGGCCTGCGATGACCGTCATTTCCCATCCAAGCCGTTCCGCGTCGAGACGCACTTGATGCCCGAGAATGATGCCGGCCTCTTCGAGGCGGCGGAGTCGGTTGGTCACGGTCCCTTGGGCCACGCCGACGCGTTTGGCGATCTCGCGCTGGCTGTAGCGCGCGTCCTCCAGCAACGCCCCAAGGATGGCACGGTCCGTCGCGTCAAGGTCCTGCATCACCCCCGCTCGCACGGGGGCGGTCATGAACGCTTCGACCCTCAACTTGCTCGTTCAACGTCCAGGGATTGAACCCAGCCGCCTTCGCCTTCGACTTCGATGGAAAGCCGCAAACGAAGCGGGGCTTGACCGCCACGGCTCGGGCGCACCTCGATCACTTCCGCGACACCGGGCTGGACATCGCGGTGAATGCTCCGTCCAGCAACCTTCCAGGGAGGCTCGGCCTCAATGCCGGTCACGGTGCACGATGACGTGCCCGCATGCACCAACACGCGGACCTTTCCTTCTCCGTCCCAAGGGACGGCTCCGATGGCTGGAAGGGCTTGATCGGTTTTCATTTCCCCGCGCAACACGAGGCCCAAGACCACGAGGGCCACGCCTGCAAGCGGCAACACGGCCAGCGCCGTGCTTTGATCCATCCCGGTGGTTGAACTCGGCAGCGCTTGCGTGGACGATTGGAGCACAACGCCGTGTTCGACGACAATCATGCTGAGGCGGTAACCAAGGCCATGACCGGAGAGGTCCACACCAGCCGCATCAAGATGATCTGGCGTCATCATCCAAAGCACCTCAGAACTGTTGCCAAGGTTTCGGGCAAAGGCGACTTCTGGACGCATGTCGCGAACAAGATGGGTGGCCGTTCTGCCGTGCCGGTCCACCGCTCCATCTTCCGTCAGGGTGACGAGCACGATGACGTGCTCACTCAGGTTCTCCATTGGGGTGAGGGTTCCCTGAATCAAGACGGCCGTTTCTCCTTCATCTTCGACCACGCTTACCGTTCCAGAGAAGGCCAACACGCGGCGATATTCGGCCTCTGCGACCGCCGTTTGCAAGGTGCTCGCTTCGAGGTCGGGGAGGACCTGCCCGTTGACCGCGATGGCCGGGCCGGATGCGACGCCCAAGGTGTCTGCACGCAACCGCGCATCATCGTCGGGAAAGTCCGACCCAATTTCGTCCGCATCAAGGCGCCATTGCAGGAGCCGAATGCGTCCTT
>MDSV01147617.1_pt1 | contig 17807 bp, 20 predicted proteins | sample 810851 | NCBI WGS metagenome assembly MDSV01 (sample SAMN05326640, study PRJNA326480) | marine metagenome | isolation source: seawater | place: Atlantic Ocean: North East | collected 2012 | reverse complement strand
TGGGATTTAAGAAGAGACCCAGAGCCATTTTTAAATATGTCAGTAAATGAGCTTAAAGCTAATTTAAAAAAAATTAGCCCTAAAGCACTTCGAGTAATTAAAACCAATAAAGCTCCAATAATTTTAGATAAAAAATTTGCATTAAATGAAAAGGCTTACTCCAGTTTAGATTTAGAAATGATTAAAAAAAGGGCAAAACTAATAAGAAACAACGAAAAATTTTGTCAGAATATTCAAATTATCAATAGAGAAGCTGCTGAGGAGAAAGCACAAACCAAAACTCAAGAGGATTTATTACCTGAAGAAACTTTATATGAAAAGTTTGTTCCAAACAAAGATACAGCTCTATTCAAAGTATGGCACAGTTCTTCATGGGAAGATAAGTTGAGGATGTTAGATAAATTTCAAGATAAAAGGTGTAGTTGGTTTGGACAAAAGATTATTTATCAAGAAGCCCCACAGATTTTACCACCTGATTTATATAAAAATATCAAAAGTGAAATTGCTAGACGAATTTTAAGCAAGAACAAAGAAAAGTGGCAAACTATTGGAATGGCTTACAATGAAATCGATATATTAAGAGATCAGGCTGATAACAAAGATGATGAAGAAGAATTAAAAAAATTGGATGAAATTAATGAATTTGTTATGTCTATTGAAAAAAAATATGAAATTGGGTAGTTGACTTTGTAAATCTAATTTATAGAAAGGTTATATGCTTATAAATTTTAAAGACGAAGATTTTGAGAATAAAATTAAAAATGAAGATATCTCAGTAATCCAATTTTCTGCTGAATGGTGTGGACCATGTAAGGCTTTAAAACCAGTTATGGACAAATTATCTGATGAGTATAAAGAAAAATGCTCAATGTATTACGGGGATATTGAGAATGAGGCAATTAATACTGGAAGTATAGCTGGAATAAGAGGAGTCCCAACAGTGATTATTTACAAAAAAGGTATAGAGGTGGATCGACTTGTTGGAGGTGTTCCAGAAAGTCATGTTAAAGAATTTTTAGAAAAAAATATTTAATTTAAATTTAAAACTTCTGCACATAGATAAAGAGACCCAGTAACCAGAAGCAAGTCTCCTTGGTTGAGTTTTATAGATTTAATTGCTTTTTCTATACTTTCTTCGTACTTAACATTTGATGAATTTTTAAATTTTTCTTTTAAATTTTTTCCAGAAATTGCATTAGTTTGATTTGGAATATCAACTGTTGTAATTGAAGAAATACCTTTAAAATAACTAATATATTTTTCATGATCTTTGTTAGCCATCATGCCGACTATGATATGTTTATTACAATTTAAACTTTTTAGATATTCATTTAATACCCGCGCACCGTCTTCATTATGATCGCCCGATATTAAAAATAAATTATTTTTAACTAAACTTTTTAATTTACCCGATTCAATTTTTTGAAGTCTAGCAATATTATTAATTTTTTGAATACCATTTTTTATATTTTCATCTTTAATACCAAGATTTAACATTCTAAGAGCTGCTATTGCAGTAGAGATATTTTCTAGTTGAAATTGACCTAAAACATTAGGTTTTGGAAGTTTTATTCCACCAAACTTATCCTCAAAATAAAAAAAATTATTCTCTACCTCAGAATAGGAGTACTCTTGATTAAAATAAATTTTATTTGATTTGTTTTGAGAAATAGTTTTTGTAATCAGATCTAATGTTTTTTTATTATTTTGTTTTGCTACAATTATATTTGAATTTAAAAGAGCCGAGGTTTTTTCAAAAATAATTTTTTCAATAGTTTGTTCATTTTTTGGAAGCCAATCTAAATGATCTATGCTTATTGAAGTAACTATACTAGCTAAATTTTTTTTTAGTATATTTGTTGCATCAAACCTAAAAAATAGACCTGACTCTACTAAATTAATATTACTGGGATATTTAGCTGCTTCATAAAAATAACAAGCAGTCAATATTTCAAAAAAAGTGATTGACATATTATTATTTATTTTTTCTACCTCTTCAAAAAGGTTTGCCAATTGATCATCATTTAACTCTTGATTATTAAAGATAAATCTTTCATTAATTTTTTGTATGTGAGGACTTGTATAAACATTGCACTTAATATTAGCTTCTTTTAATATTGAGTAGCATGCTTGAATAGTAGAATTTTTACCATTTGTTCCAACGACAGAAATTACTTTAATTTTATTTTGTGGATTGCCTAATTTTTTACAAAGATTTTTAATACGATCTAGGCTTAGATCAATTTCTTTAGGATGCAACTTTTGAAAGCGACTGAGAATTTTCTGTAATTTCATTTTCATCAGTGCTTATAGCAGAATTCTTCTTTAACAATATCGATAATAAAGTTCCTATTTTTTGAGAAAGATCTTTTCTTTCTACAATTAGATCGACAAATCCTGTTTTTTCAACATATTCACTTTTTTGAAAACCTTCAGGTAGATCTTCTTTAACAGTTCCCTGGATTACTCTAGCTCCTGCAAAAGCAATTAAAGCTCCTGGTTCAGCTAAATGTACATCGCCAAGCATAGCATAAGATGCTGTGATACCACCTGCTGTTGGATCTGTTATGCAGACCAAATAAGGCAAATTATTTTTTTTGAGCTCATTGATTGCAATTGTTGTTCTTGTCATTTGAGATAAAGAAATTAAACTCTCCATCATTCTCATTCCACCCCCAGCACTAATACATAGAAATGGAGTTTTATTTTCAATTGCGTTTTGGATTCCATATAAAAAGGCTTCTCCTTCGGCAGCAGCCATCGAGGCCCCTAAAAAATCAAAGTCTGATGCTACTGCTGTGGTTTTAATGTCATTAATTAATCCACTTGCAACCATCATCCCACAGTTCAGGCCAGTTTTTTTTCTAGCCGTTTTTAATCTGTCTTTGTAAGATTTAGAATCTGTCCAATTCAATGGATCGTCATTTGGTATAGGAGTTTTAAAAATCTCATAATTATTCTTACCAAACAATATATCAAATCTTTGTTTAGGAGTTATTCTATGGTGCTTATTACAGTCTGAACATACCCATAAATTTTTTTCTAAGTCTTTTTTAAGAATTGGACCTTTGCAGCAAGAAGTCCAATCACTATTAGCAATATCATCTTTTGTTGCTCTTTTATGAATAGCGGTTTTTATCTTTTCACCAGCTTTTATTATTTTAGTTATCCAATTCATTTAATTTTTTTTTTTAATCTTTTCACTACATTAGTAACATTTGTGACAGCATTTTGTCTTTTTTTAATAGACCTAGTAATTTCCTTACAAATTGCGCTTCCTACTACCAATCCATCAGCTTTTCTAAGTGATTTTATAGTCTTTTCGGTGATACCGAATCCAATAACCACATTCTTTGATTTAGTTAGTCTTTTTATCTTTTTATATTCATGAATTATTTTTTTTGAGGAAACTTTTAATTTTCCACCAGTAGTAGACAACATACTAATGTAATAAATCATATCATGAGAGTCATTAATAATTTTTCTCAATCTTGATTTTGAAGTAGTAGGAGAAATTAGTTGAATAAAGTTTATTTTATTTTTTTTACATTTTGATGCAAACGCCTTATTTTCTGGATAAGGCAAATCAACAACTATTAAACCATCAACTTTTGATTTTTTACATTTTGAAATGAATTTATCTTCATTATATTGATAAATCATATTATAGTATCCCATCAAAATTATTGGTTTGTTTTTTTTTAATTTTTTAAATTTACTGACAATTGAGAACACATCATTTATTTTGATACCATTTTTTAAAGCACGATAAGCACTCGTTTGAATTTGACCACCGTCAGCGATAGGAGTGTTGTGTGGAAATCCTAATTCACAAATATCAGCATATTTTGAGATTGACCTCAAAATTTCAAAAGATCTTTTTTTTGTATTGTCACCAGCTACAGTATATGTAAGAAGAGCAGGTCGATTTTCTTTTTTAGCATTATCAAAAGATTGTCTAATTAAAGAGTAGTTCATTTATAATTTCCTAATCTTTCTTTTAAAATATCCTTATCTTTTTGAGCATCGCCACAAGAATTAACTATTATAATAGTATCTTTACTTAATTTTGGAGCAACCTTTATAGCTTCTGCAAAAGCATGGCTTGGTTCTAAGCTTGGATTCAGTTTTTCAAACTTAGTTACCATCTTATATGCATCAAGTGCAGCCTCATCTGTTGCATATGTATATCTTGCTCTTTTAGTATCTTTTAAAAAACAATGGATTGGACTCACCCCAGGATAATCTAATCCCGCACTAATAGACTCAGTCTCAAGGATTTGACCCTCATTATTCTGACATACATATGATGCAGCGCCATGTAGAACTCCAATTTTTGCATTTCTACTTAAAGGGGCAGCATGCAACTTTGATTTTTTTGGACCTCCGGCTTCCACTCCTATAAGTTCAACTTGTTTTTTATCATAATCAATAAATTCACTCCAAAAACCATAAGCTGAACTTCCACCACCAACACAATTGATAAGCTTTACTTTTTTTGGAATTTTATTAAATTCTTTAATTAATTGATTTTTAAGTTCTCTTGAAATTTGTGCAGTAGACCACCCACAAATTTTTACAAAGATATTGGGACCAACTGTAGAACCAACACACATATGGGTATTATCACAATTAGAAACCCAATACCTCATACATTCACTCACTGCATCTACTAATGTTTGGCTGCCAGAATATACTGGAACTACTTCTGCACCATTTTTTTTCATAGCTATAACATTTGGCTTTTGCCTTTTAATGTCTTTGGCACCCATGAAAATTTTACATTTTAGACCAAATTTTTTAGCAGCCATACTTAACATTTTTCCTGCATAACCTGCTCCAGTATCTCCAACGATGTATCTTTTTCCTAAACTCTTTGCAATCAGACAGTGAACAGTAGCTCCGTATATTTTATGAGCACCCCCGTTGGCCTCAGATACAACTTTTGCCCAGATTTGTGCACCACCTAAATAGTTAGATAATTTTTCTAATTTTATAAATGAGGTTGGAGACCCTATGTAATTTTTGAAATAAAAGTCTCTCTTCTTTATGAAACTTTTATTTTTTCTTAGTTTTTGGAATTCATTTGTTAGATCTTCTACCGGTTTTTTTAAGGTTTCAGGAATAAAACTTCCACCAAATTTACCACCCCAAAATCCAGATTTATTGTGCTGATCAATTAAAGGTATATTTTTTTTAATTTTCATTGTTTAAATTTTTTACTTTATTTAAGAAAATTTCTATTTTGGAAATATCTTTTAACCCAGAAGTTTCTAACCCCCCAGATATATCAATAATATCTGCTATTTTTTTATATTTTTCAAGATTATCATTAACCTGAATATTTCCTGCTAACATTATATCTTTATTAAATTGAAAATTTTCGATCAAAGAGTGGTCAAACGACATGCTTTTTTCATATCCTTTACTATCAAATAAATATATATCAGATACATCTTTATAAAGTTTGTAATTTTTAACATCGTCAATTTTTTCAACTGTCAAAGCTACTATAATTTTTTTATTATAAGTATCTTTAATAGATTTAATTTTATCAACACTGCTATTGTAAATCTGATAATAGTCAAAATTAAAATTTTTTATCTCCTCGAGAATTTTTTTTTCAGGATTAACTAAGACAGCAACATATAAGCATTTCTTTTTATCAATCTTAAATAGTTCTTTAAGTTTTTTTAAATTTACATACCTTTTAGATTTAGGATAATTCACAATAAATCCTATAAACTGAGGGGGGTTTTTATGATTGACTATATACTCCAATGTTTTTGAGTCTGAGACTCCACAAATTTTGGATTTAAGAGTCATTGATTCAAATGATCAACTAACGCTATAATATTTTTCTTGATATTACCTTTGGTAATAGGCCTTCCAATTACCAACCAATCACTTCCATTTTTGAAGGCTTGTTTTGGAGTCACAACTCTTTTTTGATCATTAGAGCTGAAATTAAATCTAATTCCTGGAGTAATTATTTCTTTTTTAAAAACTTTTTTAACTATATGAACCTCTTTAGCACTACAAACAAAAGCATCAAGTTTAGCTTTACTTGCCAATTTAGCTTGGTGATAAACTACTTTCTCAACTTTTTTATCATAACCTAATTCTTTTAAAGTTTTATTATCTAATGATGTTAAAATTGATACTCCAACTAGTTTAATATTTCCTGAAATTTTTTTACAAGCTTTAAGTGCCACCAAACCACAACTTATATGGATAGTTAAATAATTTACTTTTAGATCTTTAATTGCTTTTATTGTTGAAACACATGTATTTGGAATATCATGTAGCTTAAGGTCAGCAAAAGTTGTTTCATTTTTTAATTTAGATAAAAAATTTCTTCCATTTTTTGAATTTAGGAATTCTAATCCAAATTTGTAACCAACTTTTATTTTGTAATTCCGTGTTTTTTTAATTATTTCTTTTACTTTTGAGATTTTGGGTGTGTCACAAGCAACAAATATTTTATTCTTTTTCATTATTTAATTTTTTAAACATTTCTTTGGACATTTTAAAGTGAATAGTTTTTTTTGCTGGTGTATTAACCTTTTCACCAGTTTTTGGATTTCTAGAAATTCTTGCCTTTTGAATTTTGGATGAAAAGATACCAAATCCTCTAAGTTCTACTCTTTCACCTCTTTTTAGTGTATTTTTAATTTCTTTTAAAATTATGTTGGTAAATTTTTCTAAATCCTTTTTTAAAAAATTTGGATAATTCTTTGATAATTGGTTTAAAAGCTTAGATTTAACAATAGCCAAAATTAAATCCCTTAGTAATTATTTATTTTTTATCTTCACCCTTTTTTTTTAAATCTTCTGAAAGAGATGAAAAAGGCAAGTTTTTGCCTGAACCCTCAGCACCGTATTTATCAAGAGCCTCTTTTTTCTCAATTTCTTCAAGAAGCTTCATACTTAATGATACTTTCCTTTTAAATAAATCAAGTTCAGAGATAGCACAATCAACTTTTTCTCCTCCGGTAAATCTAGTAGGTCGAGCGTCAGCAGCATTAATTGCAATTTGTGATTTTTTAATTGTAAAATCCATTTCACATCCCTCTGGCCTTACTACTAAACCTTTATTATCTGTTGATATAATTTTTACTGTTATTGTTTGATTAATTTTTTTGTTCTTAAACCAATCAAAAGGATCTGGTTGTGTTTGTCTTAATCCAACTCTGATTTTTTGTTCTGAGGTCTTAACTTCTAAAACTTTAACTTTAATTTTGTCACCTTTTTTATATTTTGATAATTCTTCTTCACCATTATTTAAATAAGTTAAATCATTGCAATGTAAAAAAGCATCAACATCTATGTCTTTAACTTTTACAAATAAAGAGTATTCATTTTTATTAACCACTTCAGCATCAACAATTGTATCTACAGGATATGTTTCTTCAAAAGTTTTAAAAGGGTTATCTTTAGTTAATCTGTGAGAAATAGCCACCCTTCTCTTATCTTTATCTATTTCTGTGATAATACAATCTATTTCTTCACCAACATTAAACATTTTTTTTGCTGAGGCATTTTTTTTTGACCAACTCAGTTCACTTGAGTGCAACAAGGTAGTTAAACCAGGTTCTAATTCACAAAAAGCTCCAAAATCCATTATCTTCATTACCTTAGCTTTATAAATTTTATTTAATTCATAATTCTCAATGTGTTCAAAAGGATCTGGAGATAACTGTTTTACTGAACACCCTACTTGAAGTTTTTCTTTATCAACAGAAATCACTTTAAGATCATGTTTTTCCCCAATATTAAATACTTCATCAGGATGGTTCACACGAGAATATGAAATTTCTTGTAAGTGTACTAGAACATCTAGTTCATTGTTTACATTAAAAAAACATCCAAAAGTACTGTAACCTTTAACCTCTGCATTTTTAATAATGTCTCCAACTTTATATCTGTCAATAATTTTTGCTTTATCCTCTTTTTTAAAATTTGATATTATTTCTCTTCTTGAAACACAAGCATTACCTCTTATTTTATCTAATTTGATTAAAGCAAATTTTTGTGGTTCATTCATGAGATGACTAATATCTTTTAATGGTTTATCACTAATTTGAGAACCAGGTAAAAACATTAGAGAACCAGTTTCTATATGCTCAACAATACATCCACCTTTACATTTTGAGGTAATTTTACCCATTATAGGTTCACTCTTTTCATAAGCTTCAACAAGCTTGTCCCATCCTTTTATTTTCTGAGCTTTACTTGCGGATACTAAAACCTCACCATTTTTATCTTCAATTTTTTCGAGGAGTACAGAAATTTTTTCACCAACTTTTATTTTTTCAGACAAACCCATACTTTTTAGTTCATTTATATCTAAAACTGGCTCGCTTTTTAAACCCTCTACAAATAAAAATACAAACTTTTCAGTGATTTTATTAATCTTTCCCTCAATAATTTTCCCTTCTTCAATTTTGGATTTTGACAATTGACTATTAAGTAGTTTTTCGAATTCTTTAGAGGCTGGGCTAGATAGATCTTTATAAATTTCCATTAAAAGTTAATTTCCTGTCTATAATTTTTTTTATTTTTAAAAAACAGGACCTTTTAGATAACTTTGTAGTGTTAATCAATACTGAATCTTTAGTTTTCTTTAGTGGGGCAACTTTACGATTATAGTCACTTTTATCACGTTTTTTAATGCTTTTAAGCACATCATAAAAATTTATTTTTCTATTGATTGCTTTTAATTCTTTATATCTTCTTAAGGCCCTCGTATTTATGTTTGCTGTAACAAAAAATTTAAAATCAGCGTCAGGAACAATATTATATGTAATATCCCTTCCATCAAGGCATGAGCCAGTGTAACCCTTAGGAGGATTGTATGCTAACTTAACTTGAAATGAATGTACAAGTTTTCGAATATTTTTTTTTTTTGAAATAATAGATGCTTCAGTTCCTATTTGATCTGAAATTAGTTCTTTATTTTCAAGATCTCTTATTTTGATTTTTTTTATTTCTTTTTTAATAAAATTATTATTAAATTTTTTGGGAAATTTAATTTTTAAATAAGCAATTAATCTATAAATCTTACCAGTATCTAAATAAAATAAATTATAATGTTTTGATATTTTTTTTGCCAAAGTCCCAGCTCCAGCTGCAGCTGGTGAGTCAATTGCAATTTTAATTATCTTTTTTTTATTTTTCATTTTTGTAGATCTTTTAATATTTTCAAAAAATTAGGAAATGAAGTATTTACTGAATTTTTATCATGTATATGCCACTCCCCACCAAAAGATAGTCCAGCTATAACTGAAGACATAAATATTCTATGATCTTTAAGATAATTCTTAATTATTATCTTTTTTTTTATATTTATCTTAGGATTGCCAAAAATTTTAATTGAGCTTTCTGTTAAATTATTTTTTATTCCCATTAGATTAAGAATTTGAGATCCCCATTTTAATCTTGGACTTTCTTTTTGATTAAGTTCACCTAAATTTTTGAAAAAAGATACACCCTTTGCCTTAGCTGCAACTAAAAAAATTAAAAGAAACTCGTCTATTGATCTACTATTTAATTCGGTAGGGCAATTAATTGCTTTCAAATTTTTTGTACCTTTAACAAAAATGTCAGCTACTAACTCACCTTTATAAAATTTTTTATTTTTAAAAGTAATTTTAACTCCCATCTTTTTTAAAATAACTATTATACCAATTCTTGAAGGGTTTATGTTTACATTTTTTATGGTTATAGAGGAATTATCTGTTAAACATGTAAGCACTATAAAAAAAGCTGCTGAACTTATGTCCGAGGGAATATGATAATTAAAGGATTTAATTTTTTTTGCTTTTTTAATTTTAATAAGATCATAATTTTTTTTTTTTGATAACGTTATTGGAAGCTTGAGATATTTGCACAACAATTCTGTGTGGTTTCTGGATTTTTTTGCTTTTATTATTGTTGTTCCTTCAGTTCTTAAACCTGCGAATATAACACTACTCTTACATTGCGCAGAACCTTTATTTTCAAAATATTTTATTGGTTTTAAGTGCTCATTTCCTAAAATATAAAGGGGCAAGTTTTTTTTATTTGTGAGTTTAAATTTTACCCCAAATTTTTTTAATGGATCAGCAACTCTTTTGAAATCTCTTTTTGATAGGCTTTTATCACCAATAATTTTAATTTTTGTGTTTGTATTTACTAATAAACCTAAAATTAATCTTCCTAAAGTTCCCGAATTATTAGCATTTATAACAATATTTTTCTTATAATTATAACCGTTCAACCCTTTTCCATCTATCTCGCAAAAATTTTTTTTTAATTTAACTTTTATTCCCAACTTTCTAATTGCTTTAATAGATGCCTCAACATCTTCAGAGATGAGTAGATTAAAAGACCTGGATTTTCCTTCCGCCAAAGATGCTAAAAGCACCCATCTAATGCTTAAACTCTTATCACCACTCACTTTCACAATTTTGTTATCAAAATTATTAATTTTTTTTTTTATTACAAAGATATTTGACATTAAAATTAATTAAATTTAAATGAGTCACCAAAGTAAGCATTTTTTGCTTTTATATCATTTACAAGTTCTCCAGGTGTTCCTTTTGCAATTATTTTGCAATTGGAAAGGATAATAGCATTATCAACACAAGATAAAAGATCTCTAGCTTGATGATCACAAATACAAATGCTTATTTTTTCTTGTGATTGAAGATTGACAATGAGTTCCTTTAGCATTTTGATTGTCAAAACATCAAGTGCCGCAAATGGCTCATCAAGAAGTAAAACTTTTGGATTATTTAATAGAGCTAAGGAAATCACTAATTTTTTTTTTTGGCCTCCTGACAAAAATTTTGCAGGAATATTTATAATTGTATCAAATTCAAATTTTGATATTACTTTTTCGATAGTATTCAATCTTTCTTTATTATCTTTTATTTGAATTTCAGCTATTGCCATAAGGTTTTGAATTAAAGTAAGATCATGAAAATAACCTCCATATTGAGGAACATAGCCTATTTTGAATGTAGTAGCTCTTTCTGCAATTGGGTAGTTTAAAACATTCTTATCATTAATTATAATTGAACCGTAATTTGGTTTCAAAAGTCCTGTAATTAAATTAAATATTGTTGATTTTCCAACACCGTTTGGCCCTAATAAACCTAAAATTTCACCTTGGTTTAAGTTGAAGCTGATGGAGTCTAATATTGGTCTTTTTTTAAATGAAAAACTTACCTTTTCTAATTTTATTATTGGTTTAATATTTTTGAAGGATTTAATTCTGAATTTTTTAATTATTGCCATTTAATTTTTTTTTTTTTATTTGAACCTTATCCTTATAATTAAATATTTTCGTATTTTTTGTTAATAAATCTATTTCTATCTTATCTGCTAACATAATGATATCCAAATTTTTATAAGTCAAATCGTTATAAGCCTCAAGTAAATTATCTTTAAAAAATTTATCTGATGATAAAAATATATTAAGATTATTACAAAAAATATTATGTTCTAAAAACTTGAGCTTTACTTCTTTTTGAAATTTTGTATCGTAATTTGAAGTATTATATTCAGCATTTAAAGACTCAATATAGATTATGCTTCCATCTTGAAGTATTATTTCTGCATTTACATTTGACATATAAATTAATTCTGGTTCTTCATCATTAAATGTACCAGACTCGGCAGTAATTATATATTTTCTTCCTTTTTTATCGATTGAATCATAAGTAATATTGACTAGATTATTTTCTTGATTTGTACTTTCTTCTTCAATCTCAGTTACATTTAAATTAGAAACTTTTTTAAAATATTTTTGATAAACAATAAAAAAAATAATTAATATTAATATTGTAAGTAAAATTTGAACAAAAATTTTTTTTTTCATTTACTCAATGTTTGCGTCAAGTATATGGTGTATATGAATTAGTCCTGTTGTTTTATTTAATTTATTATTTTTATGGACACAAAGAGAAGTTATTTTTTTTTCATTCATTATTCTTAGAGCTTTTATCGCTAATGTATCTGAGTCAATAGTGATAGGATTTTTTGTCATTACATTTTTGACTAAAGTCTTTTGAAAATCAATATTTTTTTGTCTTAATTTTCTAACATTACCATCTGTAATAATTCCAGTTGTAATTTTTTTTCTATTACGTACGACAACTACCCCAAGTTTTTTTTCAGAAATAATTTTTAGAGTTTCTTTCATATTCTTATTTTCTGTTATAAAAGGAATTTTGTTTCCTAACACCATTATGTCCCCAACAGTTTTGAGTTGTCTTCCTAAATTTCCACCAGGATGTAGTCTTGAGAAATCATATTTGCTAAACTGTTTTTTTTTAATGCAGCCACTGCTAAAGCATCTCCAATAGCTAATTGAATGCTTGTACTAGATGTGGGCACTACCCCAAGTCCAGACTCTTTTACCTCTGGTAATAAAATTTTAATATCTGAAGCCTTATAAAGAAAGGATTTTTTTTTTGAAACAATACCTATCAACTTTATTTTATTTCTATTAGCAAATTTTATGATTGGAACTATTTCTTCTGATTTCCCAGAATTGCTTATTAGTATTAGCACATCTTTTTTTGTTATACTTCCCAAGTCACCATGTAAACAATCATTCGCTGATAATGAAAAAGCTGGGCTTCCTACAGAAGAAAAAGTAGAAGCAATTTTTGAGGCTATCAATCCACTTTTACCAACCCCACATAAGATAATTTTTGATTGGCAATCAACAATAGAATTTACAGCTTTATCGAAATTTTTATTTATAGACTTTTTTAAAATTTTTAAAGAATTAATTTTTAAATCAATTACTTCTGTTGCTATATTTCTTAAAGAATTTTTATTCATTTTTAATGAGACCATATATCTTCTTTAAATTGAGCAAGATCTAAATCAACTCTAGTCTTAAGAAATTTAAGACATTCATTATAAAGATTTATTCTTTTTTCTCTAATAAGTATTTCCTCTAACTTTGCATGTATTTCATGAAGATAAATTACATCATTAGCACAATACTTTAATTGTGCATTATTTAGCTCACCACCAAAGTCTGAACTTTGAAATTGCTTACTGATATCAATGTTTTTAAATTCTTTAATCAAAGTTTTTAGTGAATGATTATCTGAGTAAGATCTAGCAAGTTTAGAGGCAATTTTAGTATCTTTAATATTATTTGTATTTGCTCTTAAATAGTACTTTATATGACCTAGATCTGCTCTACCGTAATGAAAAATTTTTTTAATCTTTTCATCCTCAAGAACTTTAGTTAAATTGGGGGCATTATATTTCGATCTATCAAGTTGGATAATGTGTGCGTCAGAATTTCCAGTAGAAATTTGAATTAAACAAAGAGGATCTCTTTTTACATTAAGTCCCATAAATTCGCCATCGACAGCTATTACATTGCCTAATTCTATATCATCTGGTAAATCAATCTTGTGAAGCTTAATATCAATATTCATTTTTTAATTATATATATATGAAAGCAAAAAATTGTCTAATTTTTGGTGGGACAGGTCAAATTGGAAGAAATTTAATAAGAAAGCTAGCTAAAAACAATTATAAAGTAACTGTAATTACTCGTAACGCCCATACGAAGGGCAATTTCATTAAAACCCAAGCAAATGCTGGATATATAGAAATAATCGAAGCAAATCCTTTTGATGAAAAAGAAATAACTCCTTATTTTGAAAAAACTGATATTTGTATTAATTTAGTAGGAATATTATTTGAAAAAGGAAAAAAAAATTCATTTAACAATATTCATTCAAATTTTCCAATGATGCTTGCAAAGTTATCTCATCAAAACAAGATCCAACAATTAATTCATGTTTCAGCTCTTGGAATAGATAAGGCTCTGGACTCAAAATATGCAAATAGTAAACTTAAGGGAGAAAAAAATGTTTTTAGTTTTTTTAACAGGTCGTTAATTCTAAGACCATCAATTGTTTATTCTGTAGATGATAATTTTTCGACAACATTTATGACACTTTTAAATAGACTTCCTATTTTTCCTTTATATTATAAAGGCCAAACTAAATTCACCCCAATACATTGTTCAGATATGACTGATATAATTTTAAATACTATTAACAAAAATATTAATTCAAAAATAGTAGAATGTGTTGGGCCTGAGATTATATCTTTTAAAGAAATATTACTTACTCTTTTAAGTTTAATTGGTAAAAAAAGGTTTTTTCTGCCAATCCCACTATTTGCAGCAAAGATCTCTGCTAGAATATTTGAATTAATGCCCAATCCACTACTTACCATCGATCAATTAAAACTTTTAAAATATGACAATGTAATTTCGAAAAATTATACAACAAATTCAAACATCGGGGTCCCAGCAAAAAAATTTTTTAAAGATGAAGTTGAAAAGTACAGTTATATGTGGAGAGAAGGTGGTCAGTTCTCAAAGCAAAATTCGTTTGATGATTAAAATTTTTAAGCAGACTTTATTTTTTTCTCTATAAAATCTGGAATCTCTTCTTTTTCACCCGCATCCTCTTTTTTACCTTTAGGCTGATAAGCATACAATAAATGTAACTTACAGTATGAAAAATCTTTAAGAGATGATCTTCCACAAAAATAAAAATTTTTTTCATCAGGGTGTCCAATAGGCCATTTACAGGACTTTTCATCAAGTTCCTCAAGTTGTTTGGGATTTTCTGGCTCAAAATTTTTTTCGATAATCAAAGATTTAAAACGATTTCTTTTTCCTCTTTTTTGTTTTTCATTTTGATTCAAATCTGAGTTTTCATCAATTTTTTTATATGTTAAAGATCTACTTTTAATTTTTGCTGATAAATTTAATCTATGAGCTTTTCCGATAACTGCGTTTCTGCTAATTCCCCCAATAATTTCAGCAATTTGGCTTGCTGTTTTTCCTTTTCCCCATAATTCTTTTAGCTTATCAACTTTTTCGTCTGTCCAGCTCATTACTATCTATATTATGTGTTATTAGTTTTTAATAACACAATATACTGATATATATTTTAAATAAACAAGAAATTATTGCTACTTATCAACAAATATAAACAGATCGATTAAATATGTATTCAATCCTTGCTTGTATTTAATTATTTAATTTATACAATTTTTTTTTATTAAAAATATATGAGCTATTTAGCAAAAAATTATAACAGAAAAAAAATTTCATTTAAAAAGGGAAAGGGAAGTTATCTTTATACTAATAATGGAACTAGATATTTGGACTTTGTTCAAGGTATAGCTGTAAATTCTTTAGGTCATGCCCATCCAAAACTTGTTAAAACTATAAATCAACAATCAAAAAAACTTTGGCATGTTTCTAACGCATTTATAATTCCAGAAGGGGAAGCATTAGCAAAAAAATTTGTCAAAAAAACTTTTGCTGATTATATGATATTTCAAAATAGTGGCACCGAAGCTACGGAAGCAGCAATTAAAGTCGCTAGAAGATATTTTTTTTCTATTGGAAAACCAGAGAAAAATAGAATTATTTGTATAAAGAATTCTTTTCATGGAAGAACACTTGCTGCAATTTTTGCAAGTGGTTCTAAAAAAATGACTGAAGGATTTGGACCAAAGATACAAGGCTTTGATCACTTTAATTTTGGAGACCACAAAAAATTAAAAAAATTAATTACCAGTAAAACAGCTGCAATAATGGTTGAAACAATAATGGGCGAGGGTGGAATTAAAGTAATTCCAGATTGGTGCCTAAGGGGTCTTAGAAAATTATGTAATCAAAAAAAAATTCTATTAATTCTTGATGAGGTACAATGTGGTATAGGTAGAACGGGAGACTTTTTTGCTTTTGATAGATCCAATGTAAAGCCTGATATTGTACCAATAGCCAAAGGAATTGGAGGTGGTTTTCCAATAGGAGCAGTTTTAATGAATAAGAAAACTGCATCAGGGATGGTTCCTGGCACTCATGGTTCTACCTTTGGAGGAAATCCGCTTGCCATGAGCATAGGCAACACTGTCATGGAAATAATTTCAAAAAAAAGTTTTTTAAATAAGATTAAAGTAAATTCGGAATATTTTCATAAAGAGCTAAATAAACTAAAAGAAAAATTTCCTAAAATAATTAAAGAGGTTAGAGGAAGAGGTTATCTAATAGGGTTGAAACTTTATAAAGATCAAACAACTTTTATCAAATATCTTATGGACGAAAAATTATTAACTATTAGAGCGGGTGAAAACACAGTTAGAATTTTACCACCATTGACTGTTAAAAAAGATGAATTAAATAAAGCTATAAAAATAATTAAAAAAGTTTGCTTAAGATATAAATAATTATGAATCATTTTATTAATCTTAAAGATATTCCATTAAAAGATTTGAGAAAAATTTTAGTGGATGCAAAAAAAAGAAAAAACTTAAGAAAAAAACTTAATACTTTGGTTGTTGACAAAGATAAGCCTCTGAAAGGAAGATTATTAATTCAAATGTTTGAAAAATCTAGCTTAAGGACTAGATTAAGTTTTTATCTAGCCATAAAACAATTAGGGGGTGGTGCTCTAACTTTAAGATCAAACGAACTTCATCTTGGAGAAGGAGGAGAAAGTTTAGAGGATACTGCAAAAATTTTGTCATCATATGGAGATGGTTTTATGCTTAGAACAGATAGTGATCAAAAAATTGAGAACTTTAAAAATTATTTATCAATACCAATTATAAATGGTTTAAGCCCTTCGTCCCATCCAACTCAGGTTTTATCTGACATTTTTACTGTTGAAGAAATTAAAAAAAAAAAGATTTCTAAACTTAATATAACTTGGATAGGAGACTCAAATAATGTTCTTAATAGTTTGATGGCAGCGTCAATAAAATTTAATTTTAAATTGAATATTGGTTGTCCAAAAAAATATCGTCCAAAAAAATTTATTTTAAAAATGTTAAATGAAAATTATAATAAGATAAATTTTTTTAATGATTCTAAAAAAGCAGCTGTCAATGCAGATGTTATTTTTTCTGATAAAGTCATTTCATTAAATGATAAAGTAAATAAGAAGAAAAAACTATCTGAATTCAAAAGTTTTAAAGTAACATCAGAATTGATGAGTTATGCAAAAAAAAATTGTACATTCTTACATTGTTTACCCAGAGGAACAGAGGTAGAAGAAAAAGTTTTTTCAAGCAGTCAATCTAAAGTATGGCTACAGGCAGTTAATAGGGTGCATGTACAAAAGAGTATATTGTTGTACTGTTTTGGAAAGTTAAGGTAATGGTAAAGGATTATCTGAGTTTTGATTTAAATATTTAATTACAGAAGCTCTATCTTTTTCTTTTCTTAATCCGGCAAAAGCCATCTTTGTTCCCTTAATCCATTTTGCGGGTTTAATTAAATAGCCATTAAGTTCTTCAAAGGTCCATTCCTTATTATATGAAGCTAAAGCTTTGGAATATTTATAATCTGTAACAACTCCAACTTTCCTTCCAACTACATTGTATAAAGCAGGACCAATATTGTTTTTTCCACCCTTAATTATCGAGTGACATGCAGCGCACTTCTTAAAAACTTTTTCACCAACGGCAACATCACCCATAGCTAAAAGAGCAGAAATGTCTATTTTTTCTTCGACTGTTTCAATATTAGTAGAAGCATTACTACTGACTTGAGCTACCTCTACTGCATATCCAGGTATTTTAGGTTTTTCTACATAAAATATAAGATCTGTAATTTTCCCTATTCCAATTACTAGAAGAGCAACCATTAAAACAGCAGCAATTATTTTATTAATTTCAAAAGAATCCATTTTATTAAAATTTATTTTGAACGTATAACATTATAAATAAAAAATTGCTTATATTTAAATGTACAATTT
>MDSV01249996.1_pt1 | contig 17809 bp, 14 predicted proteins | sample 810851 | NCBI WGS metagenome assembly MDSV01 (sample SAMN05326640, study PRJNA326480) | marine metagenome | isolation source: seawater | place: Atlantic Ocean: North East | collected 2012 | reverse complement strand
TGATATCAGGAATTCTGGTGTTGCCAGACTTGTTACTACACTAGAAAGCTTTAATTGTAATGTTCATGTCTATGATCCTTGGATAGATAAAAATGAAGCTAAAAATGAATTTAACATACAGTTGTTAAATGAGCCTGAAAAGGGAAAATATGACGCCATAATTTTGGCAGTTGCTCATGATGAATTTAAGAAGTTAACCCTAGAGGAAATAAAATCATATGGGTCCAAAAATCACGTTCTTTATGATATTAAGTATTTACTTGATCAATCCGAAGTTGATGGAAGATTGTAAGAGCCTAAATAATCATTAAAAAAAAGAAATTAATTTAATATTTTTGAATATCCTGACTTGTTCAAACCTCTTTAAAAGATTTAAAAGAAGAAATGCTTAAAAAGCTTTGGTATCACCTCTCAAAGAGAAGGCAAAAGCAATTTATCTGGATGCAGATTTTCATTGTTATCGCATCTTTTTTTGAAATGGCTAGTCTAGGAGCAGTAGTTCCATTTTTAGGAGTTTTGTCGGAGCCAGAACCAGTTTTTCAGCATGAATACTTGCAACCCTTTATTAGTTTTTTTGGTATAACTGAATCCAGTCAACTAGCATTGCCGATGACAGTTTTTTTTGTAGGTCTTATCATTATCTCGGCAATTATTCGTCTGATTCTGCTTTGGACTCTTACGGTATTGTCGCAGCTTGCTGGCGCTGATCTAAGTATAAATATATATCGTCACACCCTTTATCAAGACTACTCAGTTCATGTTAGTAGAAATAGCAGTGAAGTTATAAATGGAATAATTACAAAGACACAAACTGTTTCAAAGGGTGTAATCGCACCTGTATTAAATTTAATTAGCACAAGTGTAACCATCATTGGAATAATCGCCGTTCTTCTCCTTATTAACGTGACGGTCACTTTGACAGCTTTCATTGGTTTTGGAAGCCTTTATTTGATTGTAATGTATTTAACTCGAAGAAATTTAAAAGAGAATAGTCAACATATAGCTGAAAAATCAGATCTAATGGTTAAGTCTCTTCAGGAAGGGCTAGAAGGCATACGCGAAGTCTTAATTAATAATAACCAACAATTTTATACAGATTTATATAGAAACTCTGATCTCCAAATGAGAAGGGCCACATGGAGAAATGAAATGATTTATTCTAGTCCTCGTTTTGGAATGGAAGGTGTTGGAATATCTATAGTTGCAATCTTTGCTTATTTAGCAACCCTCAACTTGGGTGGTATAGATCAATTTCTTCCAATACTTGGAGCTTTTGTACTTGGAGCTCAGAAGTTATTACCTGCAATACAAAAAGCTTATGCCTCCTATAGCAGGGTCAAAGGCTCTAAATATTCCTTGCAAGACGTAATAACTTTACTGGATCAACCTTTACCAGCCACTGTTCATGAGAATTCAGTTACACTCTTTCCTTATGAAAACTCCATAGAACTATGTGATTTAAGTTTTCGCTACTCTAACGAATCTCCTTGGATACTGAAGGGAGTAAATTTAAAAATTCCAAAAGGATCAGTCGTAGGAGTTGTAGGAACTACTGGTTGCGGTAAGAGCACACTTTTAGATCTCATAATGGGCTTGCTCTCTCCGTCAGAAGGCGAAGTGAAAGTAGATCAAGTGACTCTTAAAAATGAGAACAAAAGGTCGTGGCAGGCACACATTTCAAATGTTCCACAACATATATATCTTTCCGATGGAACAATAGAAGAAAATATTGCATTCGGGTTGCCATCTAATGAAATTGATCATGAGAGGGTATTGGAGGCAGCAAAAAAAGCACAGATATCAGACCTCATTGACAGTTGGGAAAAAGGCTACCAAACATTAGTTGGTGAACGAGGTGCTCGTTTATCAGGAGGACAGCGCCAAAGAGTAGGTCTTGCTAGGGCCTTTTATAAACAAACTGATGTATTAATTCTTGATGAGGCTACTAGCGCTCTTGATGATGAGACAGAATTAGCCGTTATGAATTCGATTGAGAATTTTGATGAGGAACTCACTGTGGTTATTATTGCTCATAGAATAACTACTTTAAAGAGTTGTGACATGATCGTTGAACTCGGTGCAAATCATACAACGCAGCTTTTGAGCTTTGAGGAGCTTATAGACTTAAAAAATAATAAAGGGGATATAAATGTTAAGTAATTCTTCAATACTTGTCACGGGAGGTACCGGTTCCTTTGGAAGTACTTTTATACCTATGACTTTAAAAAAATATAATCCTAGAAGGATTGTCGTTTTTTCAAGAGATGAGATGAAACAATGGGAAATGGCTAAGTTGTATGAGGATGATCCCAGAATACGTTTTTTTATAGGTGATGTAAGAGATAAAGATAGGCTTTGTCGTGCTTTGGATGGTATCGATTACGTAGTGCACGCTGCAGCCACCAAAATTGTTCCTACTGCTGAGTATGATCCTTTTGAGTGTGTCAAAACTAATGTAATAGGAGCAATGAATTTAATTGATGCGTGCATTGATAAAAAGGTAAAACGTATAGTGAGTCTTTCTACTGATAAAGCTAGTAGCCCTGCTAATCTGTATGGTGCTACAAAGTTAACTTCTGACAGATTATTCGTTTCGGGAAATTCTTATTCCGGAAGTTATGATACTAGCTTTTCAGTTGTTCGATATGGAAATGTTATGGGTTCACGTGGTTCTGTAATCCCCTTTTTCCTTTCTATTGCTGAAAACGGTGTTTTTCCAATTACCGATGAACGCATGACAAGGTTCATGATAACTTTAGAGGAAGGGGTAGAACTAGTATGGCATGCTTTTGATGATATGAAAGGCGGCGAGATCTATATAAAAAAAATTCCTTCAATGAAAGTTACAGACATTGCTAAAGCAATCTCTGCCGAAGCAAAACAGGATATTGTTGGCATTCGACCAGGAGAAAAACTCCATGAACAGATGATAGGTATAGAGGATGCCCCATATACTTATAAATATGAAGATCACTATAAGATTTTGCCTTCGATTCATGAGTGGAACAAAGATCCAGAAAGAATAGGAAAAGGCATCAAAGTAGAACCTGATTTTACCTATTCTTCAGACACAAACACAGAGTGGATGGATGAAGAAACCTTAATGCAATGGATTGAAAAGAACAGAAGCAGTATTGGAAAAATTTAAAAAAATAATAAGTATTTTGAACTGCAACTAATATTGTTTTGGACTAAGCATATTTACCTTTTAAATTGGTTTTTCACATAAATGAGCTATGAATATTATGAGAACCACTAATACAGCTATAGTCTTCCTGTCAGGCTCTTCAGGAGAGCTTGACTGGATGTTACCCATTCTTGATAGGCTGTTGAAAAAAGGGTTTTTCTTAAAAATTGTTTTTTTAACCAAGCACTGTAAAAAAAGTGTGGAAAGCAATCAAATGTTATCTGAGTTCATATATAAAGATAAAGAAAAGATCAAAGTTTTCTTCTCTGGTGGTTACTTTCTAGAAAAATTTGAACGTCTAGGTTACTTATCTTACCGTGCTTACTTGAAGTTTGGGATTAGCGAGAAGCCTCTATTAAGATTTATCTATGGAATTTATGAAAAGGCTCATGAGTTAATATTTTTCTATTCCTTACCATCTGAAATTTTGGAATTAAAAGACGATAAAATTATATTTTTTTCCGAATATCCCAGCCTAAGAAGGCCCAGAGACAAATGGTTGAAGCAAAAATTTAATAAATCAATTTACTTTTATTGTCCTCACTCCCCACATATATATGCGGAAGATTTAGATCGAAAATATGATGCCAATGAATTGAATGACTTCCATAAAAATACTTTTCTTCTTCTAGGTCATCCTGCAGATTATTTATTCATAAATGATGGCTATGAACTGGCAAAAGAAAGTTTAGAAAAATTATATATTGGTCATCCTAAATACTCTAAAGAATGGTTAAGGGAATTGCAGAATAAATCGTCAAACTTTCGATCTACGTTTCCACAAAGAGATGAAGTCAATATACTAGTTCTTAGCAGAGGGTATGGAAGTTACCTCGATAGAAAATCACATGAAAATTTAGTTCAAACAACAATTGAAAATATCCATACCTCAATTTCAAACTATAACTTGATAGTAAAAAAACATCCTAGAGAAGTGAGCTCTCATTGGGATAATTTGATCAAAGATTTTCCTTCAATACAAATTAAGAATGAACACATCTTAAGACTTGCAACCCAAGTAGACTTCGTTATTTCATTCTGGTCCTCTGGTGCTATGGATTGTTTTTTACTCAACGTACCCGTCATAGAGTACTTTGATCCTAATGAACACCCTAAGCAACAAGTTTTAGAGGGAACTTCATACACAACAATCTATAGAAAGCTCAAAGTAGTTTTATCTGCAAGTAATTCTAATGAGTTAAGAGATAAAATATCTTCTTTAGTGGAGTCTGACTATAAAATTTCATTAGATAATACTCATCCTTACTACAAAGATCTTATCAAAAGTTCTAATTTATGGGACGAGAAGTTTGAAAAAGTGCTTTCATGTCATGGATTCACTAACAATTTCAATAAAGTGTCGTAAGGCATTTTGAAACAAAGAATAAAAGAGATTAATTCATGAAAAAAATAAATATAGTAATTATCGGTGCTGGGCTATATGTCTGCGGTAAAGGAACTCGAGGATTTGGGACAATATTACCTGCAATATTCGAATCTAAACGATACAACGAAAACATTGGAGCCATTCACTGCATTTCTACCTCAATCTCTTCTTCAAATGAATTTTTGGATAAGTCCCAAAAACTTAAGAAAAAAACCGGTATAGATATAGAGGTGAACGCTTATCCAAAATCAAAAAATGCAATAAATTTTTCATATAAAGATGTATTGAGAGATATTGCAAAACCTGCTTGTGCAATTGTTTGTGTTCCGGATCACTTGCACCATCAGGTAACTAAAGATTGTTTAGAATCAGGTTTACATTCACTGGTTGTAAAACCTCTTACGCCTACATTTGAGGAAGGAGAAGATTTAGTAAAAATAGCAAAAATGAATAATCTTTATGGAGCTGTTGAATTTCATAAGAGATGGGACAAATCAAATTTACTGCTAAGAGACAAGTTTGAATCAGGTGTTTTAGGTGACCCAGTAAATTGCTGGGTAGAGTATAGTCAAAGAAAGTCAATTCCTACTTCTTCCTTTAAGGATTGGGCATCAAAAACAACTATTCTTCAGTATCTTGGAATCCATTACATAGACATTATCAGGTTTGTAACTCACGCTATACCTAAAAGAGTTATGGCCATTGGTCAAAAATCTGAGATAGTTAAATTTAATATTGATACATACGATTCCATTCAATGTGTCATTGAGTGGGAAATGAAAAATGGAATAAACTTCACTCAAACACTTTTAACTAGCTGGATAGATCCTGAAAGTAGCACTTCTATATCTGACCAAAAAATAAAATTCATAGGAACTAAAGGTCGATACGAGGCTGATCAGAAAGAAAGAGGAATTAGATTAAATACTGACGAGGATGGAGTAGAACATATAAATCCTGATTTTTGCATACCTTATGGCACTGAAAATAACGATATACGTTGGAGAGGGTATGGGATAGATAGCATTAAAACTTTCTTAGATGACGTGTTTAATCTAGAAAATAAAGTTATCTCGCTTAATGACTTAATAGGTAAAAGACCTAATTTTCAAGAATCTCTAATTAGTACAGCAATTATTGAAGAAGCACATAAGAGCTTGGCTAATAATTCAGCATGGCAGACAATATCACCAGATTTAATTAAAAAATTGAAAAACTAATTCTGAATTGAATTTTCTATTTAGGTAGGTAAAAAATGAATATTTGTATGGTTCCAGTAAGAAAAGGCTCTGTAAGACTTGCAAAAAAAAATTACTTGAAAATTGGTAATTACACTGTCTTAGAGATAACTTTATTGAAAGCTATACAGAGCGGTGTCTTTGATAAAATCGTAGTAAACACTGATGACCCAGACCTAGAGAACCTCTCAAAAAATATTGGAGTAGATTTTTATAAAAGAGATGATGAACTTGCATCTTCAAATGCTACCAGCGATCAAGTTGTACTAGATTTTTTTGAAAAAAATGAAGGCGACCGTATTTTTTGGGTCAATACTGTAAGTCCTCTACAGACATTAACGGATATAAAGAATTTTGTGGATTTAAGTCAAGAGAAAGATTGGAGCTCAGGGGTAAGTGTCAATTCATCTCTGGTACATTCAATCTATGAAAAATATCCCCTTAATTTTATCTGGGAAGAGGGCTTTGCTAGGACTCAGGATTTGAATCCTGTTACTATTTTCAATTATGCAATGATGGGGTGGCATAGAAAAATGACTGATAAGCTTAAGAATGGTCAGTTATTTGATGAAAGAACAAAACTTATAGAATCCTCCAGATGGAGTAGCTTTTTGCTCAAGAATGAAGAAGATATGGAATTGATAAGAAACCTATCGAAAGTTGCCCCTAATCAAGGTATAAAATTCAATTAAATGAAAAGTTCAAATACTTTAGGTAACATTGAAAAAATTGAATCTATGTTTCCGGACAATATTGATTCATTAGTCAATAAGGATCTTTATAAAGAAAAAAAGATTTTACCTAAGATTAGTTACAAAAAGCTTCAACTTATCTCCCCGTTTCTCATAAAAAGGCTTTACCGGATTCTCCCGGGAGTATTGAAAGACATTTTCTTTTGGTCTTCCGTAACTCACAAGGCACCTTCCTCAAAGTTTTTTGCAAAAACTCAATACGATGAATTAAGATCAATCTTAGATATTAAGGTATCGTCAATGACTCTTTTAGATGTCCCAAAAGATTTAATAGAAGAAGTTAACAATACTTTTAGATCTGGGTTTTGCACATTCAATCTGTTGCATTTATCAGATCTGGATACTTTATTTGGAGATGTTCTGAATTACTCAAATTCTAGTCACGCAGGTGCTCGGCCCTTTTTCAAAGATGGAAGAAATAAAAAAATTGAGGATTCTTTCTCAGCTTACTACAGTTTTTCTGAAGAGCATTCAGAAGAAATTAATAGAGTTTTAAATATGTCCTTAGGTAATAATTTTAGATATCACCTTTCTGCATTGGCAGGATACAAATGTGAGTTAAAGAATATTTCATTCTCTTTAGGAATAGTTTACGGAGAAAATTCAAACTCTGAGATGCATCAAGATACATTTTCTGGCATTGCAAAAGGTTTTATTTATCTTCAGGATATAACAGAGAAAGATGCACCTTTTGAATATCTTGAAGGAACCTATATCGATGCTGCGTTTAGGTCATCACAAACAAATAATGCTGTAATAAATGATGATGTTTTCTCATCTGGATCTACTAGAATCAGAGCCCAAGATTTAGATAATGCGATGAATAAATTTCCTCTTAGAACCTTTACAGGAAAAAAAGGTTTATTTGTTCTTGCCAATACATCTGGCTACCACAGAAAGGGTTCTCATATTTCCTCGAAACCCAGAATAACTTTAAATTTTGAAATAAAAAGAAGAGGCCTACTGGCTAAGTTTTTAATAAATACCTTTGCAATATTTAAATTCAAGTTTCTGAATCTGTTTAAATTTGTTTAATTTAATAATAATAAATATTCGGGCAATATCTAAAGCTAATGACATGCTAATCTTAACTGTTATAAGCTACTAAATATCTACTTTACAACTATCTAATCTTAACAATTAGTAAAAAACCACATGGCAAAAAAAATACTTTCAATTCTATCTTTCATAAAAAGAATTACATCACGTGAAAAACTATTGGTCGAAGCTATAAGATCTTTAGGTTTGAAAAGACCTCTTTGTCTTATTGACGTAGGTTCTGCAAAGGGAATGACCAATAGATGGAGTGTCATAAAAGAAGAAGTATACGTATATGGTTTTGAACCAGACAGTGGTGCCAGAGAAAAATTAAATCAGAGTGTAGAATTTATTGGAGGTGGAAATATAGACTCCCCTTTTGCTCTTTCTAATAAGAAGGAAAGGCTTGAGATTAATATATTAAGTAAACCATCTCACTCATCTGCGTTAGAGCCTAACCATACAATTCTTGATAGATTTCCTGAAAGACACCTAGAGCATTTTGAATTAGATTATAAAGTAACTGTGGACGCGTCTAATTTAGATTCATTAGAATTTGAAGCTATGGACTTTATGAAGATCGATGTACAAGGTTATGAGCTGAAGGTCCTAGAGGGCTCAGAATATTCTCTGAAAGAGATTCTTGGACTTGAAATAGAGGTAGAATTTTTTGAAATGTATAAGAATCAATGCAGTTTTGGAGAAATCAAAGATTTTTTACATCAACGCGATCTAGAGTTTATTGACTTTACTACTATTTGCAGGTGGGAAAGAGATACACCGAGGAATAACTTAGGGATTTGTATGGGTGGAGATGCTCTTTTTTTGAGAACTCCAGAGTATATCTATCACAACTTCAAGAATGATAGAGAGAAATTAGATGTATATTTATCTATATGCTTAACCTATAAAAGGTACGACTTAATATTAAAAACCCTAAATCTTTTTGACTTAGATAATTCAGCAACCTATTTAAAGTTCTTAAAAATAAGTAAATTACTTAGAAGAAGGCTTAATTTTGCAGATCGTCTGTCAAGAATTTCAAATCATTTAATCGGTTTTTTCATACCAGAAACAGATGCCTCTAAGATGTTCTATTAACTATAAAAAAAATTAATAAATTATTAAGGAAAATATCGAAATGCCAAAAATTATAGATATCCATGTAACTGATATTCGTGTTCCTACATCCGACACTCTTCTAGGTTCTGATCCATTCCATAAAAAACCCAATTACTCATGTGTTTATACGTCAGTAAAACTTGATAATGGCATTACTGGAAATTCAGTTTGTTTTACGTCAGGAGCAGGTAATGACTGGATAGCTTATGGTGTAAAAGACATTGCAAAATTACTTAGCGACTATAATTTTGATAATTTCATCAATAACCCCGGCTTTCTGTACAAGTCCATTAATGATCATCATCAATTAAGATGGTTAGCTGATGGAGTAAATAGAATGGCCCTCGGATGCATTATGAACTCTTTGTGGGATGCTTGGGCAAAGATTGAAAAAAAACCAATGTGGAAATTGCTCATTGATTTATCTCCTGAACAGATAGTCGATTCGATCGACTGGAGATATATGCTAGATGCTTTGACAAAAGAGGAAGCAACGGCAATTCTGCTTGATGGAATAGAAAAAAAGAATGATCTTGAGTCTAGTATAAAGTTAAAAGGCCCAAAAGCTTATTCCACAGCAGGCTGGTTAGGATTGACAGATGAAGAAATTCATTCAACTATAAAAGATATGCAATCTCAGGGGTTTGATTGCTTCAAAATGAAGGTTGGACAAGACTTAGCACACGACAAGGAAAGATTACGCTTCATCAGAGGTATTATTGGTGAAGACTCTAAATTGATGGTTGACTGCAATCAAGTCTGGGGAGTAGACGAGGCAATTGCATACATGACAGAGCTAAAAGATTTTAAGCCTATATGGATTGAAGAACCTACTGCACGTGATGACGTACAAGGACATCTAAAAATATCAAAAGCTCTTAAAAAATTTGATATACAAGTAGCATCAGGAGAGCAAGTTCCTTCTCCTGTAATTTTTAAACAATTACTTCAGTCAGGAGCTTTAGGATTTTGCCAGATAGATGCAAGTCGCCTTGGCGGAATCAATGATGTGATAGCTGTGGTTTTGCTTTCCAAAAAATTTAATGTTCCTGTATGCCCGCATGGAGGAGGAATTGGATTGTGCAATATGATTATTCATTATGCAATTTGGGATCAAATAATGGTTGCAAAACATTCTGATAGTCAAGTTGTAGAATACCTTGAATTCCTTCAGGATGGAGTGTTTATTAACCCCATACAAGTGAAAGATGGTCACTATGTGGCACCCAAAGCTCCTGGCTGGGGATTGGAAATGCATGAGCAATTCTTTCAATCTCACATATACCCAACAGGGGATATATGGAAAGACAGAGTAGAATCAGGAAGTATTACTTTTTTACCTTAACGAAATCCATAATATTAAGCTTAAGAAATAGGAATCAAATCAATGAAATATGATGTTGTAATCAGGTGCAAAAATGAGATGGAATGGCTCCCACGTGTTTTGACCTCTATCAATAATCAATCCTTGCAACCTGCACAAATTATTTTAGTAGATAACTCTAGCACTGATGGCTCTTTGGATTATGCAGAACAATCTGGATGTACAGTCTTAAAATATGATAAAAGTGAGTTCAACTACAGTTATGCTCTAAATCTAGGGATTAATGCGACTTCAGAGAAAGAAGTTTTAATTTTATCTGCTCATTGTGAACTTGTTACAACTAATTCTGTACTGAATATGATAGAAGTGCGTCATGCTTACAAAGCAGCGGGCGTGTATGGCAGACAGATCCCTACGATTGATAGTAATCCAATTGACACTAGAGACTTAGTTACAGTCTTTGGCAGAGAGCGCATTGTCTTCGAAAGCCACCCTTTCTTTCATAATGCCTTTTCACTAATTGAGCGAACTGCCTGGGAAGAGTGCGAATTTGATGAGAATCAAAATGGTATAGAAGATAGATTTTGGGCAAGACAACAAGCCTTACGAGGTAGAAAAATAATTTATGAACCTGAATCAGTAGTTTTTCATGAGCATGGTCTAAACCAAGGAGCATCTATAGACCGAGCACATAGGGTTTGCGATAATCTAAAGGACTTACATAAGGACGACATTTTTACTTGGCCAAACTTTAATTCTCAGGACTAAATAGACAAATAAAATCTGAGTATAAATGAATAACTTTTTAATTTTGTGATTAATTACGGAAAACAAAATATCTCTCAAGAAGATATAGACGCTGTAGTTGAAGTCTTAAAATCTGACTTCCTCACGCAAGGACCTAAGCTCATTGAATTTGAAGACGAGCTTAAAAAGTATTGCAATGTTAAATTTGTAAAAGCAGTTTCTAATGCTACTTCGGCACTTCACATAGCATATTTAGCCATTGGTGTAGGTAAGGGTGACATAGTATGGACATCACCTAATACTTTTGTCTCAACTGCCAATGCAGCTTTGTACTGCGGAGCGAATGTTGATTTTGTAGACATTCACCCCGAAACATTCAATATGTCGGTTCAACATCTCGAAGATAAACTTATCAAAGCAAAAAAAGACAATAAGCTTCCTAAATTAGTGGTTCCTGTTCATTTTTCTGGTCAGAGCTGTGAAATGAAGAAAATTTGGAGTTTATCTAAAGAATATGGTTTCAAAGTCATTGAGGATGCTAGTCATGCACTGGGAGGTAAATACCTCAACCAACCAGTTGGGAGCTGTGAATACAGTCACATGTCAATATTCAGCTTTCATCCTGTAAAAATGATAACTACGGGTGAGGGCGGTGCAATCACCACAAATGACCAAGAACTTGACAATAAGCTATCTCTATTGAGAACTCATGGCATTACTAAAGATGCTAGCCAGTTCAAGAATGAAAGTCATGGAGCCTGGTATTATGAACAACAAGCATTAGGATATAATTATCGCTTGACTGATATACAGGCTGCTTTAGGTATAAGCCAACTGAAAAGATTAGATAGTTTTATTGAAAGAAGAAAAGAGATAGCTGATTTTTATCAAAATAACTTAAAAAATGTTTCACTGCCATATCAGCATCCCGATGTTCATTCCTCTTGGCATCTATTTGTTATAAAAGTAAAAGACAGAGAAGAGGTCTTTAATAGGCTCCTACAAAAAGGTATTCAAACTCAAGTTCACTATATACCTGTAAGCACACAACCTTTTTATAATAGTGAAAAACTAGAAAACACTGAAGATTTCTATAAAAATTGCCTAAGCCTCCCAATTTATTTTGATTTGAAAGACGATGAGTGCGCCAAGGTAGTGGACAGTCTTAATAATGATTAATCAAATTAAAACTACTATCTCTGAAGAGTATCAAAATCTTAGTTTCGATCTTTTTAACTGGGATGATGTTATTGAAAATTCTTCAAATGTCCCTGTTTTTTATTTAAAAAGTTCTGTTGATTATTATGAATCATATTTTGAAGGGCAGAATTTGTCTTTTGTATTGAAAGAGAGTGATAAGCCAATTGGAATAATGCCCTTATTTATATACAAGGATAAAGAGGAGTGGGTCTTATCAACAAATGGAGAGGGGGTCATCGGACCTTTGTTTACAAACAGTCTTCCTAAGAAATTAAAGAAGAGATTAGAAAGACAGATAGTTGACATAGTTTTGCTTTTGGCCGAAAAGTTAAAGATAAAGAAAATAAATTTTTTAGAATGTTCACCTGTTGTATCTGGCTGGCACCTTCTATGGTTAGAAAGATCGTCCAGAGACTTCCTAACCTATCAACTGGCCATAGACCTTAATCAAACAATCGAAGAGATTAGACTAGACTTCCGTAAGAGTTATAAACCTCTGGTAAATAAGGCTTTGCGTGAATGGAAGGTTGATGTCTGCCGTTCAGATGATGAAAAGATATTTGAAGAGTTTAAATTGTTGCATATAAAGGAAGCAGGGCGTCAGACACGCAGTGATGAGTCTTGGAATATACAAAGAAATCAGATAATGAACAACGAAGCTTTTTTGGTAACAGTGCGAGATGAAAAAGACCTCATTGGAGGTGGTTTTTTCACTCACACAAAAGATATCGGAATGTACTCCGTGGCTGCATACAAGAGAAACCTATTTGATAAACCAATCGGTCATGCAGTGCAAATGATAGCAATAGAGAGACTAAAAGAAATTGGTTGCTCTTCATATCAGCTTGGCCAAAAATCAACTCATCTAAGTTCTTCAAATGTAACAGACAAAGAATTATCTATTTCCCATTTTAAAGAAGGCTTTGCAGGATATGTTTACGCACAACCTCATCTAGAAGTTAAAATTTAGGTCCACTACCTAATATGAAAAGTAATTAAACTTATTAAGGTATGAGTAAAATAGCCCTAGGAACTGTCCAATTTGGAATTGACTACGGTATAAATTCCAAGCCTGGGCAGGTAACTTCTGTCGAAGTTAAGAGGATCCTAGATTATGCCCAATCTAGTGATATTGATATTCTTGATACAGCACCTGCTTATGGAGATAGCGAAAAACAACTTGGTAATTATGATTTATCAAATTTTAATTTAACCTCTAAGACTCGACATTTTCAGGGAGTCAACATAGGCGAAAACGAACTGAATCTATTTAGGCAGGATTTTGATCTAACTCTAAAGCACCTAAAACAAGAGAAGATCTATGGTTTGCTGGTACACAACTCTAAAGATTTACTAAAATCAGGTTCTGATAAATTATTTGGAGAACTCCAAGAGTTAAAACTAAATGGAAAAATTCATAAAATTGGTGTTTCGGTTTACGATCCCATTGAGTTAGATTCTGTGCTGAGTAGATTTGATCTAGATATAGTGCAATTACCTTTCAATATCCTAGATAGACGAATGTTAGAAAGCGGGATGCTTAATTCTTTATATAAAAAAAATATTGAAATCCATTCAAGATCGGTATTCCTGCAAGGTTTGCTACTTGCTGAACCTGATCTACAATTAGAGCAGTTTAATCAATGGAAAGATCTATGGAAGCTATGGCAAGAATGGCTTGAAGATAATAAAATTTCTGCATTGGAAGCGACAATCAGGTATGTTCTTGGAACCGAAGAAATCTCTAGGGTATTAGTGGGTGTTGATTCTGAGATTCAACTTAAAGAAATCATAGCAGCCTCATATGGAGATTTGCCGAATCTACCAAGCAGTTTAACTACTGATGATACTAATCTATTGAACCCATCAAATTGGAAAAATTTATGAAAGTGGTAGCAATTGTCCAAGCAAGACTGGGTTCTGTTCGGTTACCCGAAAAGGTTTTGAAGACTATTACTGAAAAGCCAATGATAGAACTTCTATTGAGTCGTTTATCTAAATCAAAGGAGCTAAACGAAATTGTTGTGGCTACTTCCAGTAGAAACGAAAATGATAAGTTAGAATTTTTAGTTGAAACTTTGGGTTACAAATGTACAAGAGGTAGTGAGAATGATGTTTTAAGACGATTTTACGAGTCAGCTATATCTTGCCAAGCAGATGTAATAGTTAGGATTACTGGAGATTGTCCTTTGGTGGATCCTGAATTAGTAGATGAGTGTGTAAGAGAGTTTAAAAAAAATGACATCGATTATTTTTCAAATATTGACCCAGCCACCTATCCAGATGGTCTAGATATAGAGGTGTTCTCATTCAAATGCTTGAAAAGGGCCTATCAAGATGCTTCATCAAAATATGATAGAGAGCATGTCACGACTTATATAAGAAACTCAGAAGCCTTCATGAAGTCTTCAATGCAAAACTCTATAGATTTATCTAATCAGAGATGGTCTGTTGATGAACCAGAGGATTTGGAGTTAATTAGAAATATTTTTGAATACTTTAGTCCAGATATATATTTTAGTTGGAATAGAGTGTCTGAACTAATCACTTCTAAACCAGAATTTTTTAAAATAAATGAATCTATTAAAAATAATGAGGGATCAATTATGGGTACAGGTCAAAAACTTTACAAAAGAGCTAAGAGGATCATTTCTGGAGGAAACATGCTCCTTTCTAAAAGACCTGAGATGTTTTTACCTGATCAGTGGCCATCTTATTTTAGTAAAGCTAAAGGCTGTAAAGTCTGGGATTTAGATAATAAAGAGTATGTTGATATGTCCATAATGGGAATTGGAACCAATATTCTTGGTTATGGACACCCTGAGGTTGATGAAGCTGTCCAAAGGACGGTAATAGATGGCAATATGTCAACGTTAAATTGCCCAGAGGAAGTATATCTATCTGAAAAGCTTATTGAACTTCATCCTTGGGCAGATATGGCAAGATTAGCAAGAGCTGGAGGAGAAATAAATTCAATAGCTATACGAATAGCTAGAGCAGCCACAGGTAGAGATAAAGTGGCTATTTGTGGATACCATGGTTGGCATGATTGGTATCTTTCTACTAATTTAAATAATGATAAAAGCTTGGATGGACATCTCTTGCCTGGTTTGCAAACAGATGGTATCCCCAGAGGCTTAATTGGAACTACTTTGCCTTTTAACTATAACGACATTAGCCAGTTAGAAGTAATCATCAACGAAAATAAAAATCAGATTGCTGCTATAAAAATGGAAGTATCAAGAAATGAAGGTCCAAAAGACGACTTTCTTCATAAGGTAAGGGATTTAGCTTCAAAAAATGGAATTGCACTTATATTTGACGAATGCACCTCTGGTTTTAGGGAAACTTTTGGCGGTCTTCACAAGAAATATGAGGTTGAGCCCGACATAGCACTTTTTGCAAAGGCTTTAGGAAATGGTTATGCAATATCTGCATGTATAGGAAAAAAAGAGTTCATGGAAGCAGCTCAGAAATCTTTTATCAGCTCAACCTTCTGGACTGAGAGAATTGGTCCTACAGCTGCTCTCAAGACTTTGGAGATTATGGAAAGGGAAAGATCTTGGGAAGTCATCACCAAAAAAGGACTTGAAATTTCAAGTAGATGGCAAACTCTAGCTGATAAGTATGATTTAGATATCTCTACATGGGGTTTACCGGCATTGAGTGGTTTTACTTTTAATTCTAAAAAAGCCCTTTCTTATAAAACTCTCATAACACAAGAAATGCTAAAGAAAGGCTACCTAGCTGCAAATTCTATATATGTCTGCACGGAGCATACGCAAGAATTGATCAATGGATATTTTGAATGTCTAGAGCCTATATTTTCAACCATCAAAGACTGTGAAGAGGGGCTCGAGGTTGAATCCCTCTTGGAAGGACCAGATTGTCACAGTGGATTTAAGAGATTGAATTAAAAAAATCAATATTTTCTTTCTTCACCCACCTATAATGAAAGAAAAGCCTGTCAGCTATTTTTCTATTATTTGGGTCTAGAAGTAGTTTTGAAGATAGAATCTTATGGTTTTATGACGAGTTAATATTGCATGAGTAACTACATAAAGATTGACGGAAGAAAAATTGGCCCAAGTGAGCCTCCCTATGTCATCGCGGAAATGTCAGCCAATCATAATGGAAAGATTGATAATGCATACAAGATAATTGAAATGGCAAAACTGTCAGGTGCTAATGCAGTTAAATTGCAAACCTATAGGCCTGATACTATCACTATGAAAATGAAGACTCCTGAATTTATGATAGAGGGGGGATTGTGGCATGGTCAGAGTTTGTTCGAACTTTACGAAAGTGCTTTTATGCCTTGGGATTGGCATGAACCCCTATTCAATTATGCCAAAAAACAAGATATAACTATCTTTAGTTCGCCATTTGATAATTCTGCTGTAGATTTATTAGAAGACCTCAATGCGCCGGCTTATAAAATAGCTTCCTTTGAGGCAATTGACCTTCCCTTGATCAAATATGTCGCGCTGACAAAAAAACCAATGATAATTTCAACCGGGATGGCTGACTTGGAGGAAATCGAAGAGGCTGTTTCTGCAGCCCAAGAGGGAGGTTGTAAAGATCTAGCACTACTCCATTGTGTTAGTGGTTATCCTGCCCCAGCGTCTGACTATAACCTTAGAACCCTTGTTGACATGAAAAATAGGTTCAACTTAGTAACGGGTCTTTCTGATCATACTATTGATAACAATACAGCAATAAGTAGCGTAGCCCTTGGAGGCTCAATCATCGAAAAGCACGTCACACTTGACAGAAAAGGAGGAGGGCCTGATGACTCATTTTCATTAGAAAAAAATGAATTAAAACAATTATGCGAGGGAACTCTTACTGCCTGGAAAGCTCTTGGAAAGATAGATTATGGGAGAAAATCAAGTGAACAGGGTAATGCAAAATTCAGACGTTCATTATATTTTATTAAGGATATTCAGGAAGGTGAATTCATAACCGAGAATCACATAAAGAGCATAAGACCCGGTTACGGCCTAGCCCCAAAGCATTATGATGAGGTCCTAGGAAAAAATGTTAGGAAGGATGTTAAATCTGGGACAGCTGTTAGTTGGGAGCTTATAAAAAAATGAAAAAATTAATTTGGATAGACGTAGGAACCCATTTTGCCCAAGAACATAATTCGTTATTTGGATCTAATTTAAAATTTTATTCGTTTGTTCTCCGTAGACTAATTAGCGGTGGAATCTTAAAAAGAGGTAGATTTGTGAGTTTTAATCAATTGAAAGATATTCTCTATTTAAGAGGAGCGATTAGAAAAAAAAGTAAAGATTTCTTTTCCGTATTTGTAGAGGCAAATCCAAAAATAGCTCACAAAAAGAAATTCTATCCTGCAGCTGATATGTTTTTTAATTTGGCATTAACTGATGAAAGATATCCTGCTGTGTCAATTGCCAAGCTTTATATTGGGCATGGAGATGAATTATCAGAGGGTAATTCAATATTTTATGAAAAACATCAATCTTCAAATAATCAGCATATAGCCACCCTAGGAGTAAGCACTAATAATTTCTTTGAAGAATTAAACCAACACCTCACTGAACAGTTTACTGATTTTAATGTTTTACTGAGATTGAATTGTGAGGGAGTTGAGGATAATGTCATATATTCTGCCCACAAAAGTTTTGGTAGAAATCTTAAATTAGTTTGCGGATCTCTTAAAGATGTAGAAGAATTAAAAGGTTTAGATGCTTCTGCTAAACTCCATGACTATATGAAAGAAAACAACTTACCCTTTGCAAAGTTTTCCTCAGGGATTTATAGCTGGCCAGGTGCTCACAAAGCTAT
>MDSV01074785.1_pt1 | contig 17809 bp, 21 predicted proteins | sample 810851 | NCBI WGS metagenome assembly MDSV01 (sample SAMN05326640, study PRJNA326480) | marine metagenome | isolation source: seawater | place: Atlantic Ocean: North East | collected 2012 | reverse complement strand
CCCATAACCTCCGGAGCCGAAATCCGGCGCTCTATCCAGTTGAAGCTACCGGCGCAATATGAATAATCTAAATTAATTTATGAATAATACAATTAAATTATTTGTTGATGAAAAAAGTATTGGTAAAAGATTAGATAGATTTCTAGCTGATAATATAAATGAATATACAAGATCTTTCATAAAGAAACTGATTGAAGATAAACAAGTAAGATTAAATAATACTTTGCTTTTGTCTCCATCAACTAAAGTCAAATATAATGATCAAATCATAATCAATATTTTTGAAAAAAACTTTCAAAATGTATCTCCAAAGAAAATCAAATTAAATATAATTTATGAAGATAAAGACATTTTAGTAATTAACAAACCAAAAGGTATGGTAGTTCATCCAGGTGCGGGTAATAATAAAGATACTTTAGTTAATGCTTTGTTATTTAAGTACAAGAAAAATTTATCAAATATTAATGGAGCATTAAGACCAGGAATTGTTCATAGGATTGATAAAGAAACAAGTGGGTTGCTTGTTGTTGCAAAAAATAATTTAGCACATTCAAATTTAGGAAACCAATTCAGCAAACATACAATTAAGAGAAAATATCTTTGTTTGTCGTGGGGGGTAGTTAGACCTTTAAAAGGAACAATTAATACATTAATTACAAGAGATAAAAAAAACCGTCAGTTAATGACAGTTAGTGATGTAAATGGAAAGAAAGCAATTACAAACTATAAAACTATCAAAGTTTTCAATATTAAAGATATACCAAAAATAAGCTTACTTGAGTGTGAATTGGAGACTGGAAGGACTCACCAAATTAGGGTTCATTTAAAGTATAAAGGTACTTCTTTGCTTGGAGATAAGCAATATGGGAAAAAAAATATTAAATTTAAAAAAATTAATAATGATTTTTTTACAAAGTTAAACAAGTTAACGGGACAAGCTTTACATGCTAAGACTTTGGAATTTGTTCATCCAAAAACGAAAAAATGGGTAAGTTTCAACTCAGATTTGCCAGATAGTTTTAAAAAAATGTTAAATTTACTTGAAAATATGGACAGTTGAAATAATTAATTTTATATATACATAAAAAAAATGAGTGAAAAAAAACAAATGAGTAATTTACCTATTCCATCAATTGGAGGTCTGTCTATTTATTTGGCGCAAATTAAAAAGTTTCCTATGCTTGATGCAGAGGAGGAGTATATGTTAGCCAAAAACTGGAAAGAGAATGGTAATTTAAAAGCTGCACACAAGTTAGTTACGAGTCATTTGAGATTGGTTGCCAAAATCGCAATGGGTTATAGAGGTTACGGACTTCCAGTAAACGAGTTGATCTCAGAGGGAAATTTAGGATTAATGCAAGCAGTAAAAAAATTTGATCCTGACAAAGGTTTTAGGCTTGCTACATATGCAATGTGGTGGATTAAAGCGGCAATACAAGAATATGTTTTAAGATCATGGAGTTTGGTAAAAATGGGAACAACAACAGCCCAAAAAAAACTTTTTTTTAATTTAAAAAAACTTAAAAATCAGATTGCACCAGGACAAGAGGGGGATCTTAAGGATGAGCAAGTCACTGAAATTTCAAAAAGATTAGATGTGGAATCTCATGAAGTAATTAATATGAATCGAAGAATGATGGGACAAGAAAAATCTTTAAATGATCCTATTAAAAGTGGAGAAACAGACGAATGGCAAGATTGGTTGGTAGATGATACCTTAGATCAAGAATTGATTGTTTCTCAAAAACAAGAATATGACGACAAAAAAGAATTATTAAAAAGCGCTATGCAAATATTAAATGATAGGGAGAAGGAGATCATTAAGGCTAGAAGACTTTCTGAGGAGCCTGTAACTTTAGAGGAGTTAAGTAAAAAATATAAAATTAGTAGAGAAAGAATTAGACAAATAGAAACTAGAGCTTTTGAAAAATTACAAAAATCCATGATCAATGCTAGTAAATCTAAAAATTTATTACCAGCAAACTAGATATTAAAAGGATCTTCAACTAATATTGTATCATCTCTCTCAGGACTTGTTGAAATACTGGATATTCTGGCTCCAATAAAGTCTTCCAAAGCATGGATATATCTTAAAGCTTTATCTGGTAAATCTTTTAAATTTCTTATTCCTTGTGTCTTGGATTTCCAACCCGGAAAAGTTTTATAAATTGGTTTTATGTTAAATTGATCCTCTGAGGCAGCTGGTAAATATTCTATCTTTTTGCCATTCAATTCATACCCAATACACATTTTTATTTCATCTAGCTCATCTAACACATCTAATTTTGTTAAAGCTATTCCATTAATACCTGAAATTTTTATTGTTTGTCTTACTAAAGCACCATCAAACCAACCACATCTTCTTTTTCTTGCTGTAACAGTTCCAAACTCTTTTCCTCTTCTACCCAAACTCTCTCCTATTTCATCATTTAATTCTGTTGGGAATGGTCCACTACCTACTCTTGTTGTATAAGCTTTAGTTATTCCTAAAACATAATTAATCTTATCAGGACCAGATCCTGAACCAGTTGCTGCCATTGCGGGAACAGTATTAGAAGATGTTACGTAAGGGTAAGTTCCATGATCTACGTCTAAGAGAATTCCTTGAGCACCTTCAAATAAAATTTTTTTTCTTTCATTATTAAATTGATCGAGTTTAAGCCAAACAGGTTGAGCAAATCTTAAGATTTCTGAAGATATTTTTAATAGTTCTTTTTTAAGCTCATCTTTCTCAAAAATTTTTTTATTTAAACCTTTCCTAATTGCATTATGATGTAATAAAACATTTTCTAATCTATTATCTAAATTACTTTCTGATCTCAAATCCATAACTCTGATTGATCTCCTTCCAACTTTATCCTCATAGCATGGCCCAATTCCTCTTCTCGTAGTTCCAATTTTTCCTTTACCAGCAGCGTCTTCTCTAATCTCATCCATTTCTTGATGAAATGGTAAGATAAGTGATGCGGACTCAGAAATCATGAAGTTTTCAGGAGTAACATCTACACCTTGTTTTTTTATTTCTTCTATTTCATTTAAAAGAGCCCACGGATCAATTACTACTCCATTTCCAAGTATTGAAATTTTTCCCTTTCTGACAATTCCTGAAGGTAGTAATCTTAATTTAAACGTTTTTTTCTCAATCACTAAAGTATGTCCAGCGTTATGACCTCCTTGAAAACGAACAACTACATCAGCCTCACTCGAAAGCCAATCAACTATTTTTCCTTTTCCTTCGTCTCCCCACTGTGAACCTACAACAACTACGTTTTTCATTATTTGAACTTTTTATTTAGTTTAATTGAATTTAAATGGTTAATTGGACCGTTTCCTTTTCCTAAGTTTAGATTTGATTTAATTGCATCATTAACATATTTAATTCCAAGCTCACAAGATTTAATCAAATCTTTTCCACATGACAAATGCGTTGCTATTGCAGAAGATAATGTACACCCAGTTCCATGAGTATTTTTTGAGCTATATTTTTTACTTGTAAATACCTTAATAGTTTTTTTATTCAATAAAATATCATTCATTTGTTTTGAGTTTAAATGTCCACCTTTAATTAAAACATTTTTAGCACCTAAACTAATTAAGATCTTACCAGCTTTTATCATTTTTTTTGTGGAGTTGATTTTTGTTTTAGTCAAAATTTCTGCTTCTGGGATATTTGGTGTTATTAATAAAATATTTTTCATTAATTTTTTTATATAAGAAATTGCTGCATTGTTAATAAGTTTTGCTCCACCTTTAGCAACCATAACAGGATCAAGAACAACTTTTTTAATTTTTATTTCATTTAAAGATTTTATTACAGCTTGAATTACTTGCTTTGAGTGCAACATTCCTATTTTTACTGCATTAGGTCTAATGTCTTTAGCTGAAAAAACTATTTGACTGGATATTTCTTTTGGATCTATTGGTATTATTGACTTTACTCCTGTGGTGTTTTGGGCTGTAACAGCGGTAATAGCGGTCATAGCATAACTTCCTAGTGACGTAACGGTTTTTATATCTGCTTGAATACCAGCGCCGCCTGAAGAGTCAGAGCCAGCAATAATTAAAACTTTTGATCTGGGTTTCATATTTTAATGAATCTTTTTTTTTATTATATTGATACACTTGTTCATTAAAGAGACATTGAATGACTCACACATTATTCTAATTTTTGGCTCCGTCCCTGAAGCTCTTACTAATAATCTACCCTTATTTTTTATTAATATATTTGCAGCTTTAATAGCCTTTTTGCATTTAAGTGAGTTAATAATTTTTTTATCTTTTACTTTAATATTAAAAAGTTTTTGAGGAACTGATTTATAAACTTTAAAAATTTGACTGGCTAGTTTACCTTTTCGTAGAGCAAATAATGTTTCTAGCGCAACCAACAAGCCGTCACCTGTAGTGGCAAATTTGCCTAAAATTATGTGACCTGACTGTTCTCCGCCTAGATTATAATTATTTTTTTTCATCATTTCTTTTACATATCTATCACCAACATTAGACCTTTTAAAATTAATCTTTTCATTTGAAAAAAATTTTTCTAAACCATAATTAGACATTTGGGTGCCGATCACTCCGCCTTTCAAAATTTTTTTTCTTTTCCATCTTTTAGCAATCATAGCGATGATTTGATCGCCATCAATTATTTGTGATTTTTCGTCACACATAATTACTCTATCTGCATCACCGTCTAGAGCAATACCTAAATCAGCTTTGAATTTTTTTACATAACTTCTTAAAACTTTTGGAAATGTTGATCCACAATTATAATTAATATTAAGACCATTGGGTTTTACACCGATTGAAAAAACTTTTGCTCCTAAATCTGAAAGTATTTTCGGAGCTGATTTATATCCAGCACCGTTAGCACAATCCAAAACTATTCGCATTCCTCTTAAACTGAAATCACTTGGAAAATTACTTTTCAAAATTTCGATGTATCTATCATTACCATCTTCTAGTCTTTTTACTCTTCCCAATTTTTTGGGTTCTAACAAATGATTTATTGTTTTAGCGTCAATCAAGTTTTCAATTTTTTTTTCAATTTTATCAGATAGTTTCATGCCATCTGGACCAAATAACTTAAGTCCATTATCATGAAAAGGGTTGTGAGATGCAGTAATCATTATTCCGAGATTAGCTTTCATTTTTTTGTGAGCATGGCTAACCCATTTGTAGGCAGAGGACCTAAGGTGAATATATGCATTCCAGCAGAAGCTAAACCTGATACCAGGGCTGGTTCAAGAGTATAACCAGACAAACGGGTATCTTTAGCAATAATTGCAATTTGTTTTTTTTTCTTTAAATTTTTAAAATATGTACCTGCTGCTAGACCAAATTTAAAAAATTTTTCACCATTAATGTTTCCAATGTTAACTGTGCCTCTAATTCCATCAGTACCAAAATATTTTTTTTTCATTTATTCAATAAAGTTTCAAATACTAAAAGACCTTGTTTTACCTCTTCAACATTATGCACTCTAAAGATTTTAACTCCTTGTGAGAAAGAAAAAATTATCGACGATAACGTTCCTCCAACTCTTTCTTTCGTATCATATCTTCCAGAAATTTGATTAATAAATTTTTTTCTGGACGTGCCAAGTAATATAGGAAAACCAAGTGAATGGAATAATGAAATCTTATTTAAAATCATCAAATTATGTTTCAACTTTTTTCCAAAACCTATCCCAGGATCTAATATTATTTTTTTGCTACTTTTGGTTTTTTTAAATTTAACAATTTCATCCTCAAAAAAATCATAAATATCTAATAACACATGATTATACGATGGATTTATCTGCATTGTTTGAGGTGTTCCTTGCATGTGATGGATTATTTTCCATAAATTTTTATTTTTAATAGTGTCAAAAGATTTTGGATCAAATTTAAAACAGGAAACATCATTTACGATATCTACCTTGTTGTTAATTGAATAATTCATTACTAATGATTTCCTTGTATCAATTGATAGTAAAGTTTGAGGAAATTTTTTTTTAAATTTTTCTATTACTTTTTTAATCCTTTGTAGTTCACTTTTTTGGGAAATAATTTTAGATCCAGGTCGAGTTGACTCACCTCCAATATCAATAATATCTGCTCCTGCGTTTTTCATTTCTTTAATTCTTTTGTGAGCTTTTTTGATAGAATTAAATTTGCCTCCATCAGAAAAGCTATCAGGAGTCATGTTTAAAACTCCCATAATTATATGTTTTTTATTTTGTAAGAATTTTCTTTTAGCTGTAATCTTTTTAATATCACTCGATATTTTTTTTCTTATAACTGAAGGTAGTTTTCTTATGTTTTTTATGTTTATAATTTTTGAGCTGACTTTCTTTTTATTTCTTGAAAAAATTTCTATTTGATCAAAAGATATTGAAGTTTGACCACAAAGAGGAAGTGATAATTTTTTTTTAATTAAATTTTTGGAAATATTGCCATAGAAAAAATTACACGCGCGTGTGTAATATTTTTGCATATTTGTTAGATTGCTGGCTTAGGTTTTAATCCTAACGATCCTAGAGCGGAGGATGCGCTTCCATCATCTTCTTTTTCATCTTTAAACGATCTAGTTGGCTTTATATCTTTTAGAATTAAATCTCTGATTTCATCACCTGAAAGTGTTTCGTAAATTAAAAGAGCCTTAGCTAACTTGTGTAAGTCGTCAATTTTTTCATTTAAGACTTTTGTTGCTCTTTCGTAACCTTTATCTACAATTTTTTTAACTTCAGAGTCTATTTTTTTTGCAGTTTCTTCTGACATGTTTTGTTGTTTAGTTACTGACCTACCTAAAAAAACTTCTTCCTCATTTTCTCCATAAGCAATAGTTCCTAACTCAGTGCTCATCCCATATTTTGTAACCATATTTTTAGCCATTTTAGTAACCATATCTATATCTGATGATGCTCCGGAGGTTACTTTGTCGTGGCCAAAAATTATCTCCTCTGCAATTCTTCCGCCCATAGCTACAGCAATGTCAGCGTGCATTTTTTCTCGAGTAACTGACAATTGATCTCTCTCAGGCAATCTCATTACCATTCCTAAAGCTCTTCCTCTTGGTATAATAGTTGCTTTATGGATAGGGTCTGAAGCTTTTTCATTTAAAGCTACTATTGCATGGCCACCTTCGTGATATGCAGTAAGTTTTTTTTCATCCTCAGACATAACCATTGATCTTCTTTCAGCTCCCATCATTACTTTGTCTTTAGCCTCTTCAATGTCAGACATTGTAACTACTCTTTTATTTTTTCTTGCTGCTAATAAAGCAGACTCATTGATTAAATTTGCTAAATCTGCTCCAGAAAACCCAGGTGTTCCTCTAGCGATTGTTCTTAATTTTACATCTGGACCGGTGCTTATTTTTTTGACATGTACTTTTAAAATTGCTTCTCTACCAATTATATCTGGATTGCCAACTACAACTTGTCTGTCAAATCTTCCAGGTCTTAACAAAGCTGGGTCTAAAACATCAGGTCTGTTAGTTGCGGCAATTAAAATAATTCCTTCGTTGGTATCAAAACCATCCATCTCTACAAGTAATTGGTTTAATGTCTGTTCTCTTTCATCGTTACCTCCACCTAAACCTGCACCTCTGCTTCTTCCAACTGCATCTATTTCATCTATAAAGATAATACAAGGTGAGTGTTTTTTTCCCTGCTCAAACATATCTCTAACTCTAGATGCGCCCACACCTACGAACATTTCTACAAAGTCTGAACCTGATATAGAAAAAAACGGTACATTGGCTTCGCCTGCAATAGCTTTGGCTAATAAAGTTTTACCTGTTCCTGGAGGTCCTATTAAAAGTGCTCCCTTAGGAATTTTTCCACCTAAGCGGCTGAATTTTTTTGGATCTTTTAAAAATTCAACTATTTCTTCAACTTCCTCCTTAGCCTCTTCAACGCCAGCAACATCATTGAAAGTAACTTTTCCTTGTGCTTCATTCAATAACTTAGCTTTAGATCTTCCAAATCCCATTGCACCACCCTTGCCTCCTTGCATCTGTCGCATGAAAAAAATCCAAACACCAATAAGCAAAAGCATTGGAAACCATGATAGTAAAATTCCTAGTAATGAAGGCATTTTATCCTCAGTTGGTGAAGCTACAATGCTCACACCTTTAGAAGATAGTTTTTCTACCAATTCGGGGTAATTAGGAGAGTAAGTTTTAAATTTTTTTCCGTCAGCTAAAATACCTGAAATATTATTTCCTTGAATTTGAACTTCAACTACTCTTCCGGCGTCAACTTCATTTAAGAAATTAGAAAATGCTAGAGAGTTTCCCTGTGTGTTAACTTTGTTAGGGTCTTGAAACATATTGAAAAGTCCGACTGAAAGTAAGACTATAATGACCCACATTATTAGATTTTTGATGTTCATAATTGATTAAATAATCATTAATTCTTTTTTAACAAGTATATTTTAACATTTAATTAGTTGTAAATATGACAAAAAGTGACAAATTTACGTAAAATGTTTAGAGTTTTTCAACTTTCAAACATAGATTTTCGCCTTTTTTAAAAAAAATACATCCCCCCAGCGAGGTCTTTTTAAATTCTGGTTTTTCTAACCTTTTAATTAAGTTGTCCACTTTTTTTGACCTAAGATCGTAGTAGTTTTTTTTAAGCATTTTTATTGACTCATTTATTAAGGCCATTTTAGTATCCTTACTAAGTGCTTTATATTTATTAAGATTGATTGCAATCACTTTATTTTTCTTTTTGATTAATTCTTTAAAAATTTTATTCAAATATTCTTCTAAAGTCTTTTTACTCAATGATAAATTTTGAATAGACTTAAAAATTTGATCATATTTTATACCGCTATTTTCAAGAGGTTTTTTTAAATTTCGTACTCTCGTTCTTAAATATTTTTCATTTTTATTTGATGGATCTTTAAAATATTTTCCAAAGGTATTTTTAGAAATTTTCACCAAAAATTTTTTCTTAGTAGCTAACAACGGCCTAAACAGACTAACTTGACTATTTATCTTGTTAAGAGGTTTCATTGCTGACAAACCTCTTAATCCGCTTCCTCTAGATAACCTCATAAAAAAAGTTTCAACCTGATCTTCTAAATTGTGTGCAGTAAGGAGAATTTTTACTCTTTTTTTTTTGCAATAATTTAAAAGAATATCGTATCTTGTTTTTCTAGCTTCAGCTTGAATATTTTTAATAATTTTTTTTTTATTTAAAAAAATTTTTAAATTAATATTTTTTTTTCTTAATATTTTTTTAACCTTTTGGGCTTCTTGATTGGAATTTTTTCTAATGTTGTGATCTATTAATACATAATAAAACTTAGTTTTTCTAAAAAAACTATAAGCTTTTGTTAAGGCAACAAGCGCTAGACTATCCGGTCCACCAGATACCGCAACTACATACTTATCTTTTTTTTGAGTATCAAGTTTGTCTTTAAAATTCAAAAATATATGAGATAAATCCTTATTATCTTTAAACCCGCTTTTAAGATTTACACTTGAATTTTTTTTGCTCATACTGAGCTTTTTGTAACACAGACTTGTTTGCTTTAGGATACTCTTTTTTAATACCGGAAATCATTTTACATCCTTGATCTTTTTCACCAAGTTGCACCATTGTAATTCCTAACTTTAAGAGATTATCTGGAGCTTTGTTGCTTTTTGGATAATTTTGATATCCGTCTAGATAGGCTGTGGCAGCATCTGAATATAATTGTCTTATTCTAAAAGTTTCACCATACCAATATTGAGCGCTTCCGGCTAAATCGTGATCCTTATTTTTATCAATAAATTCTTTTAAAGCAAATTCAGCAGTTTCATAATCACCAATTTTCATAAAACTTACTGCAAACTCATACTGTTCCTTTGCAGGTTTATCTGGAAGCAATGACTCTCTTTGTTCAGGTTCTTCCGCGATAACTGTTTGTGCTGTTTCAACAGAATTAATTGATTGTTCCTTAGGTAAATTAGTTGTTTGGTAAGCTGGAGCAGCACCAAAATCCTGAGGTTTAGTTGATCCTGGAAGAACTGTTTGACGATTTGTTTTTATATTATCTGTCCCGCTTTCTAAATCAGAAAATCTTAACTGTGTATCAGATTGAATTTTTGTTACACGTGTTGAAAGTTTATCAAGTTTAAAATTTACTTCTTCAAATCTATTTGTAAGTTCTCTAAATTGATCTTCTATTTCATTTAACTTCAAAAGATGTTTGGTCATTATATCTTCATTAAGTCCGTCTGAACTTACTGAACTAGATGGTTTAAGATTAACAACATCAGATTTTTGATAAACGGCTTTCTCTAGAGTTTTAATATCATTTGTAATTACTTGAATTTGATCAGCAATTGCTTCTATATTAACATCTTCTTCCTCTGCGGAAACATAGTTTGGTAAAAACAAAAAAATAACTAATATTAAAACTTTAAAAACTTTTAATCCTTTTAACATGATTCATTTTTAGATTGATAAAATGGCAAAAAAAAGACCCCTTAAATTCAATTTAAGGGGTCTTTGTATTCGTTAAATTTTTGATTAATTTACTTTAACTGTTACTGATCTTCTGTTTTGAGACCAAGCTAGTGGTGTACCAGCTGGGTTAACAGGTTTTTCTTTACCATAACTTATGACAGCAATTCTGTTTCCAGATATTCCGTAAGTCATTAAGTAATCTCTAGCTGCATTAGCTCTTCTTTCTCCTAAAGCTAAGTTATATTCTCTTGTTCCTCTTTCGTCAGCATGACCTTCAATAGTTACGTTAAGATTTTTATTCTTTCTTAAGTATGTAGCTTGTTTTCGCAAAGTTTCTCTAGCGGCTGTTGTTAGAGAAGATTTGTTTGTTGCAAAAAATACTCTGTCAGGCACACCTGAAGCTAAGTATTCAACTGTTTCTTTTCCAGTATAAACATCGCCATCAACATTTCCTGATTTTTTTGCAGTAGAACATGCACTTAAAATTAAAGTAGCAAATATTACTAATAATATATTTTTTAAATTCTTATTAAACATCATTTTTTCCCCTGGGTTTGTTAAGTGGTTTATTTCAAATTATTTAGTGTTATTCAAGTGTATTTTACTCAAATTTTTTGGTTATTTTGATAAAAGAGAGGACCAAGATGGGTCAGAAGCATCGGTTTCTGTAGTGAGCCTTCTTTCATTATATCCTGTAATATCAATAGACCATAATTTAGCTGTAAAACCCTCTCCCTTTGATCCTGACTTTGTCTCTCGATAAAAAACCAAAACTCTTCCATTTGGCGACCATGATGGAGCCTCTTGATAGTAGTTCTCTGTTAATAACCTTTCTCCGCTTCCATCAATTCTCATAACTCCAATATAGAATCTTCCTTTTCTCATTTTTGTAAATGCAATTAAATCCCCTCTTGGTGACCAGACTGGAGTTCCGTAAATTCCATTTCCAAATGTAATTCTTTTAACTCCACTTCCGTCACTTCTCATAACATAAATTTGTTGTAAACCACTTCTGTCAGAGTTGAATGCAATAAATTTTCCATCTGGTGAAAATGATGGAGATGTATCTATAGACGAATGGTCTGTTATTCTTTCAACAACTCTTGTATCTAAATCCATGGTATAAATATCTGAATTACCATCTTTAGCAAAACTCATCACAATCTTTTTTCCATCTGGGGAAAATCGCGGTGCAAAAGTCATACCTGGAAAGTTTCCAACTACTTCTTGTGTACCAGTTTCAATATCTAATAGATAAACTCTTGGCATATTTCTAAAATAAGACATGTAAGTCACCATTTGGTTTGTAGGATTAAATCTTGGAGTCAAAACTAATTCATTGCCTAAAGTTAAATATTTGGTATTAGCTCCATCTTGATCCATGATTGCTAATTTTTTTACCCTTTGTTCTTTTGGACCACTTTCTGCAACGTAAATAATTCTAGTGTCAAAGTAACCCTCTTCACCAGTTAACCTCTCGTAAATTTTATCAGAAATAATATGTGCTACTCTTCTCCAATTAGATGGCGTAGTTGTAAATGCTAAAGCTGTCATCTCTTTTGCTGCTGCCAAATCCCAAAGTCTAAACTCAACTTTTAATTTTTGATCAGTAATTAAAAGTTTTCCAGAAACTAATGCCTGGGCTTTTATCAATCTCCAATCTTCAAATCTTGGTTTTAAATGCGCAATATCTGGTTTTTGAACAAAAGCTTCTTTTTTTAATGGATTGAATAAACCTGTACTTCTAAAATTATCTTCAATTATTTTTGAAATATCTTCACCAAGTTCTTTAATTTTTATTCCCTCATAATTTTCAGATTTTATATCAACATGAAGAGGTGAAACTGCTATAGGCAAAGGATCTAGATTACCTCTAGTAATGTCGATTTCTATCAAAGCAAACGATTTATTTATTATAAAAATATTAAATACAAAAATTAAGATAATCTTTTTCATTTCAACCTTTTAACATTTCCGTTGGATTAAAGTTTAATTGTAAATCCTTCCATTTATCATAACCTGTTGGTGGTACTTTGAGCGGTTGACATAATCTGACTGCTCTTAAGGCGCTCTCTGCTAATACTTTATAAAATTTTTGTCCCGGTCTATTCATTCTTTGATGATCTAAAATTTCAGATTTCATTATAGTGCCATCTTTTTTTAATTGAAGTTTAATTCTTACAAGCAAATCTTCATCATATGGTAGCCCTAAAGGCACGCTCCAACAACCAAAAATTTGCGCTCTTAAAGCATCTTCTTGAGAAAGAGTTAAGCCTGTAGCGAAAGAATTTTTTTGATTACTTTGAGTTATTTTATTAACTTTTTTTTGTTTAACTGCTTCCTCTTCTTTTGCTTTATCAATTAGTGCAGCTATTTGATTAGTATCTACTATTTCTTTTTTTTCAAATTCTGATGCTTGCCTAATTTCAGGTTTTACTTCTTCTGGATTTTGTTTTTTTTTTACTATCTGCTTTTCCTCTTTCATTTCATTTGGAAGTGGAATTCGATCTGGTTTTTCTTTTGCTTTAGCTGCTGGTGGTGCCTGTTCTGAAACTAATCTCTCTTGCTCCTTTTTTTTAGTTTCTTCAATAATTTTTCTAGTTTTAGGCGCGTATGGAATGCTTGTTTTGTCTGAAATTTGAATCAATTCTACTGAAACTATTGGAGGAAGATCTATCGGTTCTCTAAGCATAAAGGGTAAGCTCAGAATAGTAAGTAAAACTAATACTGAATGAAAAGTGATTGAATAAATTAAACTTCTGATCATGGTTCATCCTAATTTTTATAAGGTTCAGATATTAAAGCTACTTTTGAAAAACCTGCTCCAGATAAGGTACCCATAACCTCTAAAACTCTACCATAATTAATATTTTTGTCTCCTCTAACATAAATTCTTGTATCAGTTCTATTTTTTGCAATAGCTAGAAGTTTAGGGATCATTTTTTGGTAAGTAACTTGATGTTCTTGAATGTAAATTTCTCCTTTTGAATTAATGCTTAAGGTTAGCGGTTCTTGATCATCTGGCAATGAATCTGCTGCTGACTCGGGTAAGTCAACTTGTACACCTACTGTTAATAAAGGCGCAGTAACCATAAAAATAATTAGAAGCACCAACATAACATCAACAAATGGAGTTACATTTATTTCACTCATTGGTTCTTTTTTTGAGCGATTAAAGTTAAAAGCCATTATTAAATTATTGATAGAAATCTTTTTGAAAAATTGTCTATTCTTGAAAAGTATTTTTGTGAGTCGTTATTAAATTTATTATAGGCTACTACAGCTGGTATAGCTGCTAATAGTCCTAATGCCGTTGCAAATAATGCCTCCGCTATTCCTGGTGCTACAATTGCTAAACTTGTATTTCTTGAAATTGCGATTGACTGAAAAGAGTTCATAATTCCCCAAACAGTACCAAATAATCCAATAAAAGGAGCGGTAGAACCTACTGTTGCAAGGAATGTAAAATTTTTTTCCACTTTTTTCATCTCGGTGTCAGTTGCAATTTCTAACATTCTGCTCACTCTAGCTGCTTGGACTGTGGAGGATTGTCTTTTAGTTTTAATTAGTTCTGCCATGGCAGATTTAAAAATAAGTATTGCTGGATCACTTGAATTAGCTGGCAAGTTGTTATTAAAGCTCTCTGCAGATTTTGCTTTCCAAAATTTTTTTTCAAAATCTTGGATAGAATTATTGATTTTTTTAAATAATTTAATTTTATCAAAAATAAGAGCCCATGAAAAAATTGAACATGCTATCAGTAAAATAATTACAAATTTTACTACAAAATCAGCCCTTAAAAAAAGTTTCCACAAAGAGAAATCTGTAGCTCCGCCTAATCCAACTACTTGAGTTGCTATATCTTGTTCCATTATGGTTGATTACTTTTAGAATGTGTCATGAATTTGGCGTTAATAATGAATTTGGGTTCAATTTTCTTCAGTAAATCTTGTTTCACTAAAAAATCTTGCGATTAAAATTGCGTCTGATTTATTAACATCTTTTTTTTTGGAAAGCTGATGAGACAGTTTTGGGTACATTTCTATAGCTTTTGTTCTGCTTGAGTCTTTTGAGGAATTTATTAATTCGAAGTGTTTTTTCCATTTTGAAGGCCTAACAAAGAAAATTGGTAACTCTAAAGCTGCACAAACTCCTTTAATAGCCCCAAAGGTTTGGCCAAAATTAAACATACTAGTAACCCCTTGACCAGGCATTGCATTAACTTGTTCAACAACAACAGATACTTCCTCATTTGGATTGATGTTTTCTTTTAGTAAATTAACAAGTAAAGCACTATTCAGCTGTCTTTTATTTTTTTTCCCCTCAGACATAACTGGTATATCGAATATATTTAAAACTTTATTATTCTCTAATACAGCGATTGCACCGCTTAAACCGGGATCAATTCCAATAATTTTCATAATTATAAAATCTTCAAATTAGCGTTAGTAAAAATATTCTGTATATCGTCTAATTCTTCTAATGCGGTTAAGACTTCAACAATTTTCTCACTTTGATCACTATTTAAATCTACATAGTTTAAAGGTCTCCACTCTATTGAAGAATAATTGAAAGTATCAATCTTTTTTTCTAATTTAGTTTTAATTTTATAAAAATCCTCTTTTTCAGTTATAATTTCAAAAATTTCATTCAAACTTATACAATCTTTTGCACCAGCATTAATTGCAATTTCAAACACTTCATCCTCTTTAATTTTTTTTTTATCTACATGTATAATACCACAATTTGAAAACATATGAGTTGTAGAACCTGACTCTCCAAGCCTTCCTCCATTTTTTTGTAATACAGTTCTTATACTTGATGCAGACCTATTTTTATTGTCAGTAAGTGTTTCTATTATTAAAGCAATATTTGATGGTCCAAATCCCTCATATCTTAAACTTTCATAATTCTTATCACCGCTCATTTCTGATTTGCTGATAGCTCTTGAAATATTGTCTTTTGGCATATTGGCTTGTTTTGCTGCTTGTATAGCTACTCTCAATCTGGGGTTCATATCGGGATCTTTATCTCCTAGTTTTGCGGCAACTGTAATTTCTCTAGAAAGTTTTGAAAATATTTTTGACCTCTCTTTATCTGCTCTTCCTTTCTTATGTTTTATTCCAGCCCAATGTGAATGTCCTGCCATAATTACTGAGCTAAACTACCTCCATCAATCAAACGAGTAACTTTATTTGCTAATCCCGTGTCAATATTTGTTTCAACTATAATTCCAGACAACGTTCCTTCTCCGTCTGCTGGAAAATGTTTTTCTGCTTTTTTGTCTTTGAAAAATTTTTTTATTGAATTCTCTTTATTCATTCCAATAACAGAATTATAATCGCCGCACATTCCAATGTCTGTTTGATATGCTGTTCCATTATCTAAAATTCTAGTATCTGCTGTTGGCACATGAGTATGAGTTCCAACAACACATGTTGCTTGACCATCAAAAAAATGACCTGCAGCCATTTTCTCACTAGTTATTTCACCATGAAAATCTACTACAATAAAATCTACATTTTTTTTTAGTATCATTTTTTCACTTATTTTTTTTGCTTCTTGAAATACATCCTCTGTTTTTCTCATGAAAACATTTCCCATAAGATTTATCACTCCAACTTTAAATTTCTTATCTTTTGTAAAATATATCTCGTAACCTCTTCCGGGAGAGCCTTCGGCTAAGTTTGAGGGTCTTAAAAGTCTTTTTTCTGTATCAATATAGCTTGATGTTTCTTCTTTATCCCAAATATGATTTCCTGATGTAATAACATCAACACCATTTCTAAAAAATTCTTCAGCTATATCTTTAGTAATGCCTCTTCCATCGTCAGCAGCGTTTTCACCATTTATAATAACGAAGTCCACTTTATTTGTTTTAATTATATTAGTTAGTTTTCTCTTTACAGCGTATCTGCCTGAAGATCCCATAACATCACCTAATATTAATATTTTCATTAATAAATACCTTTTTCTGTCAAAATATATTTTAGCTTAACATCATTTTTATCTCTTGGTAGCTTATGATATTTCTGAAATGAAAAAGCAACACCTACTGTAATTATGTTTTTAAATTTTTTTAAATATTTGTTCAAGTATCGATCATAAAATCCTTTACCATAACCAAGTCTATACTTTTGTTTGTCAAATGCTAATAGTGGAACTAGCATCAAATTTGGTATTCTTATTTTAGTTTTCTCAGGCTCCAAAATGCCTAATCGATTTACAAACAAAGCTTGATTTTTTTTCCATGAAAAAAAATTCATTTTATTTTGTCTTTCAATTACTGGAATAAGAACATTTTGGTTTTTCATGAAATCATTTTCTAAAAATTTTAAAACATTTAATTCAAAGTTTGAGGGATAATAAAGACCTAGGCTTAAATTTTTTCTTTTAAGTTTTGATTTAATTAGCTTAATTAAGGGTAAAAAGAATTTTTGATCAATTTCATAATAATTTTTTTTTCTTAAAAAATAATACTTCTTTCTAAGTATTTTTTTTTGGTTCATTTACTGTATTTTAGACAGCGACTCTGTATTAGAAATTATTTTCTCCAATGATTGAGTTGTTTTATCAATCATAGATTCGTACAAAGAGTTATTTTCTTCGATCGTCTTTTTAAAAACATCTAATTCAATATTTAATTTTTTGATTTCTGTATCCTTATTTTTTTTGTATTGAATTGCCAGAGATTTTATTTCTTTAAATTTATTTGATATTTCATCTAATTTATTTTTTTGGTTTGTGACTTTTTGCTTCAAATCAAAATACTCATCAATTAGTTGTATTGTTGTTATTAATAGAAGTTTATTTTCTCCAATATTTCCTAGCTTATCTTTTAATTCAGAATATTTTTTATCCAAAAACTTTGTTAACTTTTTTAATGAATCCTCTTGACCATCATCACATGATAAAAGGTAGTCTTTATTGTTAAATTTTATATTTACATTTGCCATTTGTCTATTTCGCTTACCAGGATTTCAGTTTCTTGGCTTAATTCCTCAATATCTTGTTTAAATTTTTCTTCAGACTCTAATTTATTATTAACTTCTTGTTGAAGTTTTATAATTTTCTCTTTGAGATATTTGTGTTCTCTTATTAACTCTTGGTTATGCTTTTCAATTTCTTTTTTTTTAATAGCCAATTCGTTTTTTTCAGTTTTTATTTTTTCAAGTTCGTGATTTGGCTGTGAATAACTTAAAGATAAAGAATTTAATTTATCTATAAGCTGGTTCAAATTTTGCTCTTTCTTTTCAATATTGCTCATAAAGTTTTATAGCATAATATTGATATAGTTAGTTTAAGTCTATATAGGTAATTACAAGTGAGTGTAAAATTTAACCAATTATCAAACGCAATCAGATT
>MDSV01165958.1_pt1 | contig 17810 bp, 40 predicted proteins | sample 810851 | NCBI WGS metagenome assembly MDSV01 (sample SAMN05326640, study PRJNA326480) | marine metagenome | isolation source: seawater | place: Atlantic Ocean: North East | collected 2012 | reverse complement strand
TTGATGTATCCATTATATAGTCTTTAGGTGCTAATGACAAATTGGCATTCAAAATTTCTGATAATGATACCGATCTCCATTTCATTCTTCTTCCAAATGCTCTAACCATTCGCTTGGTTGCATACTTAATACAAACTCTTCCGCATCATCTTCATCTCTAGCATTAAACGAAACGGATACTGTATATACCTTATCCACTATCCTTCACTCGCATTACGTATCTGTCTAATGGCTTCTTCTAGACCGAGAACAAATCCATAATGGTAAGCTCCGTTCAGGTATGGGTCAAAGTCCCATTTCCTGAAACCTTCAATGCAGTCGTTGCCATCTTCTGGTTCGTTTCTAAAATCATCCTTGTCCCAATATCCTTCTTTGTAGTACTCCCAAACTTCGTCAGTGTGTTCGTTAAGTATACTCTCAAGGATCTCGACAGCTTTATCTTTATTCACAGCAATCACATCTTTCAGACGCTACCGGTCTCACATCAGGGTCAATCATCATTGATGAGTTCTCCATATCAAAGATAACTACATTCTTTTCGTGTCTGATACACCATACCTGTATATCACCATTTTGTAATATACCTACTTCATTATGTGCATACTCTCTGGGTGATGTTTCCGGTGGAAGCTCACTTATGCATAACGAGCAATGCATAAAACGATATATATAATTATCATACATATGGTCTCCAGTGCACTCTAATTCTTCTTCAATTTCCATAATCCTCCAATTATTGATGTACTCAGCTTAGCAGGTATAAATAAGAATGCAAATTTCGGATTAGCAGATCCAGTAATGGCTACATAACTTCGGATTAGGTATAGTAGTAATGAGGTCATCATTGGGCGGGTAGCAACCAATGATGAGTCTCGGTCCTTAACGGGCTATAAAGAATACAAGTAACAATTCACAATGTACCAAGTTTGTGAAGGTTCACAGCACAAGCTAAGAAGCTTGTGAAAAAATCCAGATGGTAAACCTGTCTACACAACGACTCACTATGTATAAGTTTTCCCAGCCGAAATGTATGAACTCCCAGCATCTGACCAGTATCTCGGGCGTGAACCAGAGCTCACTACACAACAGTCCGTTATGTATATATTGCAGGGAGGGGTTCAAGGATGCAGCCCCAATACACAACGGTTCATTATGTATATGATCGGCTGCTACCCCTGCAGCTGATCTTTTTCAGGGTACAAAGGTCAATGTTTATAGGCTTTTTGAAGCAAAATAACGGGACGTCCCTGACCCTTATCTTATACACAATGGTTCATTATGTAGAAGTTTTCCCAGCCGTAGTGTACAGCGTTGAGATCTCAGGTGCATCTGGATCTTCGGTTCTACATAACGGCTCGTTATGTATATGACCAGACGGATCTTTAAAAAAAACCCGAAGCGTTAACTCCGGGTCTTTTCACTTACTGTGCAATCAATTAGCTATCTTAGGTTGAAATCTTTCTTGGTTTAGGCTGTTTTATCATCCATTTTAAAATCTTAATAATCATACTCGCGGACCATCCCATTTGGTCGTTTCAAACTCTGTTGGGTCTATGAACCCTACGTAGCCTCCACCATTAAGTTCAGCGTCTTGAGAAATGCATAATGCTAACTCATCTCCGTGCTCAGTGGTAATACGTCTACCATCCTTTTCTACTTGCAGTACTAAGAAATCACAGATATCACCATTTACATATCCGTACCCGGTGATTGTGAGTCCTAGTAACAGGTCAAGCTCTCCTTTAGCGTTATGAGGATTTGCATCCTCCCATTCTAATAATTTCATAATGTATCCTCCTGTTGACTGCGGAAAGAACTTGGAGCGGAAGCGGGCTATACTCCAAGGTTTTGTCTAAGTACCTGCACCGCCTACTCTTAGCTCTACCTTTCCTTGCGGACCAATTGACCAGTCTCTTAACAGTTCCGTGTACACTTAACGGGCAAGCCCGTGGTATCCTCCTACAGTTGCCTGTAGTCCAAAGTGTCTGAGGTGTCCGTGAATTACTCCTCAATCAATTGGCTTACTTAAGCTTACATCATCGTTATGGCAATGTCAAATCGGCATTCGGATTAAATCATAATGTAATGTGTAGTGTCACACTTGCATATTGCTATGCAAAGTGTGAGTGCGAGATCTTAATTATATTCCTAAAGAAAAAGCCCTCTTACGAGGGCTTTTCTCCGTATCATATACAACAAAGGTTGTAATTATATATGAAAATCTACTGCTACTGCTACCCATTTGCAAACGCCATTGTCATCTACATCTTGTAGCAATTCATCAATTCTACTATCAATAAGTTTATCCCACTCATTTTCAATAAACTCTTTGTCATCATCTTTTTCTCCGTCTTTTTCAGACATACCAAACCAACCCATACGGCTTTCGTGTTCCCAACCATACTTATCGGTTATGAGTGCTAACATACCATACTTCCTAATTTCAACTTTCTCATCAAGTAATTCCTCTGTGGTGTAATACTCATCAGCAACACGCTTGTCATCTTCTAAAATAAATTCCCCAAACTCATCTTTTTTCCAAGACTTTACAAGTTTATTATCTAAGTTTCTATTTTCAATATCCTCATCTTTTAAACCAACAGTTGCAAACCAATCAAGAGTATGTAATCTCTCAATCATTTTTGTACCTTTGAGTAAAGATATATCCTCTAAGACATTAACTGCACTATCTTGTGCAAAATAATTGTCCCAACGACCACCGACTTCATACCAATCGTAATATCCCTCATCATTGTAAAGGTAATGGTCAAACACTTGGTATTCATCATTGATTTCATAATCCTCAGTATTAACTAATAATTCCTCAAAAAGTTTTCTATGACTTTTTATATTCATATCAAACATTTCTTCTTCGTATGAGGGATTAAATAATCTATGTAATTTAAACAATGGTTTTAGTTCCTCATCTATCTCTGCAAGAGTAGGTGTTGAACTTTCTTTTGTTTCATTATCCCAAACTGTACTATTCTCTTTCCATTTTCTTCGTTGTTCTAAATGTATTGCACTAACTTCAGATAACTTAATATAATTTTTATTCATATATGCTTGTAAGTAATCAGTTGCTAATTGATTTATTTCAGGGGTTATATCACAATATTCATCATCTTGTTCATTGTAAGGTGCTAATAGTTCAGTTAAATAACTACTATAAACTGCCTCTCCCATAGAAAACATATTCTCTAAATTTTGTTCTTTTTTAGAATAGTCCTCATTGACTTCGTAATCATCATCTCTCGGAATAAATGCTACTCCTACAAAATGGCTCATAATATACCTCTTTCTTTTTTGATTGCTCATACCATATTAGCAACTTGGATTAGAAATGCAAGTAATGAGTGTAGCACTTGGGCTCGAGAGCCTCACGTGCTAAGTCCGGATTCGTTAAGGAGCATAGCTTACACAAGTATAAAGCCATTATGTATGAGGGTTTTAGATCACATTTACAGCATAAAAAAACCCTCTCTAACGAGAGGGTTTAGTTTTCACAAATCAACAAAGGAGATGATTTATGGTGAAATCCAATCGGGTGGCGTTTCGTCATCTATGTCATTAAGTATGTGTTTAGCCATTTCCCCGTCTGTAATTCTGTCTCCTATTGCTAGTTGTATGTAATTTAGAAACTTAGGTGTAACCTCAAATGTAGCTACTTCATCACCATTAAAGTCTAACTTCATATAAAACGGAATAACTTCATCTTGTTGTTCATACTCGTTATCAATGTCTATCTCTGTGTACAAACAAAGTCCGTAGGTTCCCCACTTATTGAGCTTCTCGCTCTTGCCTCTAAAATAAAATGTTTCATCATCTTTCATAAAGTGTACACCCTGTCGCTTTAACAAAGAAATGGTTTCTTTATGTAAAGGTAATTTAATCAGTTCCATTGTTTGTACTCTCTATAACTCTTGCATATAAATATGCAGACTTATCTTTTTTTGATTGTGAAGTTCTAAAATCAATTTTCATCTCTCCACTCATTTTAGTTTTAAAGTATCTAGCTGATGATTGATAACCTGCACACTTACGCATATAATGTTCATCATCAACAACACTAGCCATTTCAAACCATTGATTAGGATTTTCTTTTAATCTCTTTAGATTTTCGTCAGAGAAGTTTTGACTACCTCTACCTCTCTTCTCAAAAGCCATTACAGTTTCTTTGTCTACAGGTTTCATATTGATAATCCCTCTTTTCTTGCGTTAGCTTTATTTATTTGATGAAGTATACACTCAACCAACAACTTTTGATTTGTGTACAATTTATCATCATAACCTACTTCGTTGAGTGTCCAACCTATGATGTTAACTAACTCGCTATGAGTTAAGTCTATGCACATTTCTGTTAGGTCGTACTCTCCTAAGATGTTTTGATTTGCGTCATTTAACAACTCATCAATATCTTTTTGTTCCATAATTTTCTCCTTAATTAACTGTATATACTACATTAGCACTTATTCGTTCTTATGCAAATTATCTCTCCTAATTAATTCCTCAATATATTCTGCTTGATTAATAAAAAAATCAAATCTATTCTCAAGATCAATTAATAAATGTTCTTTTTGTCTTTTAAGTTCTTTAATAAAGTATGTAAGTTCTTTATCTCTTTGTTCCTCGTTATATCTCATACTTATACTTATAGGGGAAAAGTTTTTTATATTTATGATATTTCGGATTAAATTTATAATTAATGGCTGACACTTGGACCGGCACGGTTCAAGTGTCAATCCTAAATCGTTATGTGTATTCTTTACTTCAAGAAGTTTTTAACTCTTATTTCTATTCCTGCGTCTATTTTTCTCCACATATCGTCTACTTGATTTGAATACCAATCTTTTTTATTTTTTCTTTTAAGAATTTTTCTCAACATTATTTCTCCTCATCAATTTCATTCTTGACATAACAACTAAGTCATTACAATCATCACAGACTTCTCCTAAGACTAAAGGTAGTCCGTTATTACCATACTCAAACTCATTATGACAATAAGGTATTCTACATTCAGTTAGCATAGTCATCACAAGTTTCCTCATAGCAACATTTACTTTGATCATTTAACATTACACAACAACACTTGTAAGTATCTCCTATATTACAATGTGTAATTACATCTCCAACCATAAAACTCATTATCTTAAACCTTTCTCGATAGCAACATCTATACAATGTTCTCTAGGATTTTCCCATTCTCCCTCTGACTCAAAGTCATACTCTCTGACGAAGTACATAGTTTCTCCCATAGGCGAATCGTGGTGGCTCATCTGTACTTCAAAGATACCTTTCTCCACATTTGTAAAGTCAATAACAATATTCATTTCGGTATCATAACAAAACAATATCTCTTTTAGAGTTTCTCCGTTAAGTCCATAAATACCAGTATTACTAGCTGACTTGTTCCAACCTGTGTAACCACCTGCTGAAAAATACTCCCAACCTAATCCATTAAGTTCTGAAGCTATTTCATTTATTTCTCCTATGATAAAATCCCATTCAACTTCAAAGTCAATGGTGTCATCATAAGAATAGTTAGCGTAAGCTAAGTCTTTTATCTGCGTATACATAATTATCTCCTCTAATTGATACTCTATTATATATAGCATATATCATATATGCAAATCTCGGATTAAAAATATACATAATGGAAGGTGCTACTTGATCACTTGCGTGGCAAGTAGCATAGCCGAAACTGATCCCTGTTAAAAAAAAACAAGCTAGGATTTTTCCTAGCTTGTAAAAGTTGTAGTAGGTCTATATATTTAAACTGAAATCAATTCTTTTTTTATATAACTAAATGCTTTATCTGTAATTGGGTGTATGCGACCATTAACAGAAGTTTTGGCTTGTCTTTCAAACCTATCATTTGTACCTCTGATTTCTGCTGACCATAACTCCCAATCATTAACTGCGTTGAGCATTCCCCAAGCATTATTAACAACAGAGTAGCTATCGGCTTTTTCAAAATTTTCTACAATTTTGTTATGAGCCAATTTAACTTTAGTTATAGCACCCTCATTTAAAATGTTGCCCTCAATATCTGTTCTCTCATCAACGATAGGATAAACGACATCAAGCATTTTTTTAAGGTCATCAACATTAGCATTTACTTCAACAAGTTTATTTAATTCTTTTCCAAACTCATCATAGTATTTATACCCAATCTCTAAAGATTGCTTTGCTTGTATAACTTTACTGTGTGCGTTGAATGTGTGCTTAAAGCTAAAGCTTGAAACACTATTAGCAACTGCTAACTGTAAAGTATTAGAGCAAGTAATTCTTGTAGGTGTAGTTATTGCTTTGATACTTGTAGAGCCATTGTGAGAATTGATAACTGTAAAATAAGGTACAACCTTATCATCTCCAATTACAATGTCATCTCCTAAAGCCAAAGTAACATAAACAATAGCACCATTGGAAAATGTACCTGCGTTTTTATACCTAGCCCCAAAATCATCAATTACATTATCCATAAAACCAAATACATCTGTATTTTGAAATGGTACATAACGATTACCTACTGCTTTAAATGGATACATAGTATCCATACGCATAGGGATTTGATTATGAGCAACTTCAACAAATTCGCCATTAGGCAACTTTGCATAAGTAGGCATTAACTCAACTCTCCAATCAAGATTTGCACTTTCAATACATTCACGAGAAGTTAACAACCCCTCTGTGTTTGTACCCATAGCTGAAAAAGGATTATCGCGTACGATAGCCTGTTCAACTCCTGTAAAAGTACTTCTGTTTTCTAACATAATTTTCTCCTAATCTTATAGACCTACTACAAGATTAATTGATTACTTAAGCACATTATAACTGCATATCCAAACTATGCAACTTCGCATTAAAAATATAAGTAATGGGGTATCACTTGTTCGCGTAGCGATCAAGTGATAAGTCGGGCTTTGAATAGCATTTGATACTTGCAATCATTAGGAATACTGCTAATCTGAAGTATGCAATCAAACAAAGGACATTATGCTTATAACAAAAAAAAGTAAATTGGTTGGCGAGTATATTTATATGCTTGGACAATTTATTAATCAATTAAAATCCTATGGGGATTTTGATTTGGCTCAAGTTGTTAGAACTGAAAGACTTTCGGTTTTACATAACTTGGATAATCCATACAGATTTTCTAACTTCTTAGAGAGTTGGGAAAGTTGGGGTTGCCCTCAAACTGATGATGAAAATTTTATATATTTTCGTAATCTCTTTATTGGGTATGATGACTACCTAAATATGCAAGAGGATTTGTACAGAGAGGGGTTAGCTCTAAATGGATAGAATTGAGGAATTTTTAGAAGTAGTAAATAAATTTGAAGTGTTTGCCGAATTTAAAAAATTCTTTGGCGAGGTTTATCCTGTAGGCGAATATTTCGCAATAGATACTTCATCTATGTTAAAAGCTATTGCTTGGGAAAGTGAAAGTCTATATATCATTTTTCAAAACGATAGCGAATACATTTATTATGATGTACCTTTTGATGTTTTCTTACTAGGTGCTTTTACAGAGTGGGTAGTAGAATTTGAAAAAAATCAAGAGAGGGATTTTCCTTTACCCGAAATAAAAGTTAGTGGTTGGTTTCACGACATTGTAAAAGATGAGTGGAACTATACAAGATTAAAGTAGTAGCAAAAACTTAGCCCTTTGTTGTAGCTACTAGCGATAAAGCCCCATTAAGTTGGGGCTTTGTTGTGTCAGACTTGATCAGGGACTGATAAAGTCTGAAGTCGAGATCTGTTTTCGGATTGAGAATACCAATAATGAAATGTGTGTGTTGCTTGTCTTGTTGAAAGTCAATTTCGTTCTGGTATAATTAGAGTATCTAACAAAGGAGAACTTATGGGAGATAGAGCAATCGTTGTTCTAAAAAAAGAAGTGATGACTGATGGCGTAACACATACGCTTATTAGTCCTCAAATGTACCTACATTGGAACGGAAGTCCTAACAATGTTTCAACATACATTGATAAACTTGCCGAAACTATGGAGGGTAGGCGTGGCGATTTAAGTTATGCGTTTGCACGACTTGTTGGAATTGCTCACGAGGATATTGAAGGCAATTTGTCTTTAGGTGTTTACTCTAACGATTTTAAAGATGATGACATATATGACAATTTAAGCAGAATATCTCACGGAGATAACGGAGTTTATGTTGTTGATGTTGATGATTATATGATTACAAGATTTTTTGCAACCTATGTTGCAAATGGTCCTGATGATTTTGATTTAGAGGAAACTGAGGAAAGTTGGTATAGCGAATACGCTAGACAATTTGAGTAAACAAAAAAGGGGGGGGAGCAATCCCCCCTTTTTTTGCGTTAGGGGTGGGTAAGACTTGTGCAGGGACTGCTCAAGTCTTAATCTCGGATTGAAATTGTCAATAATGAATGCAAGGTGATCCTTGTGTTAAGGGTGGTCAATTTCATTATGGTATAATTATATTAATCAATTGAAAGGACACTTATGTGTACACAAAATACAGAGGAAATAGATTATGGATATATCAGTGGTATAGTTTCAGACTATACAGCAGATGAATTTAAAGAAATTAGAGATATGCTAACTGTGTTGGCTATGTTGCAATTTAAAACTGCAGGATATACAAATGTCTTTAAGAAAAATCCTAAAGACAATCGTAAACATATGGCTAAAAATGTTAAAGACATTGCAGATGTCTTTGGTATAGAGTTTCGTAAATGAACGATAATACACAACATTTAGACCATATACGCAGTACGTTATACGATTTAAATAACAACTTATGTTTACTGATTGAAATCCTTGCTCAAAGTGAAGTCAATCAAAGTCATACTGCGAAACATTTAGAAAGAGAAATAATACGAAACTAATTGCTATTAAATAGTCCGAAGGTAAAACTTCGGACTATTTTTTTGTCTAATGTGCGTGGCACTGGGTGGGCGGCACTTCTTGCGGGACACTTGAATCAAACTTCGGATTGAAAATGTCAATAATGATATGTGGCTGACACTTGTATAAGCCTACCTCAATTTCACTATGGTATAATTAAGTATCTTACTTAAGGAGGTATTCATATGAATATGCAAGATAAAACAGCTGAACACGAAAGTGGGTTTAAGAGAACTCATTGTGATAGTTGTGGTACTAGCTCATCAAGTATGTGGGAAACTCACAAGTTGATGTTAGTTTGCTTTGAGGAGGTGAATTAAATGTATAGATATCCACTTGATATTGTTGTGGCTATTGAGAAAATGTTGGAGGAGTTTACTTCTCCACATTTGCTTGAAAGCCCACAGGTTGAAACTTTTTTTGGTTATGTAAACGATAAAGGTGAAAAATTTTATTATGACAATCCCCCATCTGATAAATACTTAGATAGTGTTATCAAGTATGAGGATTATCAAAAATCAATTTTTCTAACTGACTATCACGGCAACAAATATGTTATCCGTATAGATTGTTTAGATGATTTAAAAACGGGATAGGATTTAAAATTTAATGGGAAGTATTTTTACTTCCCATTATTTTTTTGCCTTAATGTGTCATAATTGGGTGGGAGGGGTTTCAACCGGGGCACTCTGATCAAAATTCGGATTGAAAATTACAATAATGATATGTGTGTGCAGCTTGTCTAAAGCAAATCAAACTTCATTATGTTATAATTGTATATAAGCAATTAAGGAAGGAACACTTATGAACGAACACTACATTGTTACTTTGATATTAGTTGTACTTGCTTACTTTACAGGTAGGTACAGATGATGAACGAGGAACAAATACTAAACAACATACCTAAAATAACTATCGGTGTAAATGTCTTTATAGACTTTGAATATACAGACATAGACCAAGAGACTTTAGAAATGTCTCAAAGTGAATTGATAGACTTTATACAGGATAGGTTGTTTAACGAATTAGGTATAGACAGTTTAGGTGGTGCAACAGATGTACAACTTAAACACTACACCTATGAAACAGGCAACGACTTTATACAAGATAAAGTCTCGCATTGAAAATACTACTAATGATATGTGCTTGCAACTTGTGTAGGCACATATCATTTTCATTATGGTATAATTAATTAAGCAATTAAGGAAGGCATAAATTATGAGAACACGACAGGAAATTCTAGTTAGTACCGAACAAGATTTGGTACTTCTAGCACAGATTAGAAATTCAATTAGTCAAATCTTAAATAGTGATGATTGGAAAACTACATTTATAGATAATATTGTAAATGTTCAAGACTTTACTCACTATATGATTGATGATAGATATTTTAGCCAATTCTCTAAGGTTGATGATTTAGATTATTTTATTCAAAAACCTTGGAAATATGTAAACGAAATTAATATATGTAAATTATTTGATTTAGTTTGTGATATGGCTTTTGATACTCAAATCATTGATAAGCACAATAGACAATTTACTTGGAAAATATTTTATATATTTATGAAGTTTGTTGATAACAATATTGATGTAGATTACATCATTGAGTATATTGATGATGAAATTGCAGATGAGTTGCTTGACCAAATTGATGACTATTCTAAAAAAGACTAATGCAAATAAAAGACCGAAGGAATTTATCCTTCGGTCTTTTTTTTTGGTCTAAAGTCTTAGGCGAAATTGTGACTAAGATTTCTTAGCATATAAATTTCGGATTGCAAATGAAAATAATGAAATCTTATTTTTGGATTGACAAAACGCCCAATGAGAGAGTCATAATGGGGTGGGAGGGACGCAGTCGGGGCACACAGATCAGAATCAGATTCTCGCATTAAAAATATATCTAATGATATTTGTGTGAAGCTTGTCTAAAGGGAAGCCAATTTAAGTTTGGTATAATATATATATGAGCAAGTTGCTTATAGAACTAAATGCTCACATAACTATCGTTAAAGAAGTTAGCGAAGACGTTGACTCAAACGATATCTCTGAAATCACAGAAGATGTGATATACGATATAGATGCATCATTAAATAAGATGTTCTTTAAAGAACTCTTAAATGCTGACATCTATAGAACTTCTTACACTACGCAAGAACGTTCATAGAGTTATGTGAAACCATTCATCGCGGGGATATAGACGATGCGAAGTTAGTTACTCTGTCAATCACAACTAAATTAAAACCCGATACGTATCCAACGTGTCGGGCTTTTTTTTTGGAATAAAATAAAAATCTGTGAACAGATTTCGGATAGTATGTCAAGCCGAAATGGAGAAACTTAGATTGACCATTTGACATTGGCATTCAGATGTGGTATAATACGCCAATGTAGTGGTATTAGAACAAATGTTCGATTGACATTGCATTTCAATGAGTTTATCATACTTGGTTCAAGGGCGGGCTCGTGGGGCAGTCTGATCTAAATCAGAATCCCGGATTGAAAATGTACATAATGAATAAAGCATAGAACTTGTTCTACTGGGTTTCAATTTCACTATGTTATACTTATAGTAAGCAATTAAGGAGGACTTTATGTCTGATGAGTACATATCTTACTTACAATCATTGAGGGGATATATATTAAGTGAAGGCTATAAGTGTATGCAAGATATAAAATATCTTGAGGGAGAATTACGCGCAGTAGACTTCGAGTTAAGCGAGTTAAACAAATAAGGAGGGACTTTATGTCTGAATATACTAACGATGAACTGATGACAACGATACACCAACTATGGTATTGCTTAAAAGAGGAGTACACATATGATGAGGCTAAAATTCATATGAATGCTCACAAGATGGGTAGAACTACTATTAAGAAATATATCATAGAGGAAGTTGAGGTTGATGATGTTTAGTCAAGAATGGTGCTACAACACACCTTATCATTTATTATTGTTACTCCTACCTTTAGCAGTAGGATTAACTTGGCTCATAACTAGCTTTCTAGTTGAACAAAAAATGTTCAAAGAGGAAACAACAAAGGAGGAAATAAATGGGTAGGTTATTGTATAACATACTAATTAGAACACCAAGACCTTAACAGGAAAGATAAGCAGTCTAGAGAAATCTAGACTGCTTTTTTTTTGTAATAAAAGGCTCGGATAGGTTGTTGACTTATCTGTGTCCGGGTTGCTATTCTTCCGAGCAAGTCGGAGTCCTAGATCAAAACTCGCATTGAAAATCCCAATAATAATATAAGCCTAGAACTTGTGTCAAAGCATATTGTTTTACATATGTTATACTTATTATATAAGCAATTAAGGAGATACGATGAATGAAGAATACAAAGCACTAGTTAAATTACTAAACGATACTAACGATAAGATAAACAAAGAAGTGATAGACACTAGACAAAGAATATCGGGTAAGAACATTCTAGATAAGTTGGCTCTAGATATATCTAGAACTATAGGTTTACTAAACGATGATTTTAGTGAACAAGATTTCTTAAACGAATACGTAAGCAATTTCTAAAACTAAGCCCTCGGAGAAATCCGGGGGCTTTTTTTTATGCCCAAAAATCCAGATAGTAAATTCTTACGGAATGAGGAACTTAGATGCATTGTTGACAGAGGCGGGTGCTACTTGCTATACTCTAGAGCGAGTAGCAGTCTTGAATTGTTATAGGGGAGGGGTGGGTCGGAGATCGCTAGTAGCTAAACAAATACGAGGTTTAACCCCCCGCACATATAATGACAGTTTTCAGTGTTTTCTCGGATTGGCAGAGAGTATATAATGACAGGGACTTAAGTTTCTTTCGTTATACCCAAATGTTAAGCTCCCCGTAAATTTTTTTAATGACAGGATGTTCTCTGATATAGGCATTAATGATATAATTAGCTTGTAAATTCACAGTTAGGATACATAATGGCTGGTCGCAAGACTAAATTGAACGCGGAGGTTATAGCTTCTATAGGTAATTGGTTGAAATTAGGTTATTATCAAGAGGATGCTGCTGTTATGGCTCTATCATAATACATTCGCCCGGACATTCCTCAGCGGATTCTATTACTTCTTGTTCTTGTCCTTTAGGTACGACTGCAAGTCCTTGTGCTCCTTGAGAGTTCCCGTGTTCTTCAGAATAGATTTTATCACCCTCTTTTACATAAAATAAACCATCATCTAGTCCAACAAAGACATCCGGAGCTATTTCTTCACAAAGTCCATCACCTGTGCATAAATCTTGATCTATCCAGACTTTCATTTATTTAAAGTACTCGCTGTAAGTATTGCACCAAATGATAAGTGAAATAATCCACCACCTTTAAGAGTGAATGGTTCGTGTTGTGATACAAGTTTTTTTAGGTATTCCATTTGTACTAATGGGTCTTCTATAAGAGATAGGTACTGCATATAATCAGCTAAATCTAAGTCCATTCGTGCTATTCCATAATAAATAGGAACAAGCATAAAGTCATATACACATATAACTAGATAAACTATTAAGGCTGCTAAACGCCATTTATCTTTCATTACGTACCTTTCTAATCTAAAGATGCGCTAGCTGAAAAAACCTAGGGGAAAGGAGGCAAAACCCATAGGTGGAAACCAGCTAGCGCGAACTCCTACTATATATTGTAGTGTATCCACGCAACCGATAAGAATTGTTGTTTAGCCTTTTTTGACGTAACCTTGATTTGGTCCACCCATACGTCTATTGTATTGATCACGCCATTTAGATTGTTCTTCTGCAGTCATAATGCCTTCTTTAAGTCTTCTTTCTTGAACCCAACCATAAAAGTCCCAAGTAACTTTTTCTCTCATATGCCAAGGATTTTCAAAGTATTTAACAAAGAAATGAGTTAAACTCCAAGCAGTAAGATATCTATATTGAACTTTATCATTGACAGTATTACCAAGTGTTGGCTGATCTATTCCTAAAGCAGTAGCTATGTGTTTATAACTTAGCCCAGCATCTTCTCCTACAATTCTTCTTATTTCTGTTGTTCTTATTAAAGGTAATTGAGGGAAGTCATATTTACTTGACACTCCAGTTTTAGTACAAACTCTTCTTACATCTTCTAGTAAATGAACAGAAGGACTTTGTGTTCTACCGTTTATTACTTGTTTTATAGCTTGTATGGACCAATCTCCTCTGTATTTATCATTAAGCCAGCTATTTATATTATTGTGCTTACTTGTTTCTATTTCTCCTTCTAACATAATTTTTAAATGCTCTGGTATAAAGACATTATGATGTGAGAACGGATAGACATCTGCTTTTAGTTTCATTTTCCTCCTTAAATAAAAGGGATAAACTTTTCAACTAGTTGTCATTATTTAAACAATACTATTTTATCCCTAGTGGACGTGTCGGGAATCGAACCCGAGTGCCTGCAGTTGTGTAAATATTTATTTATATTATTAGTACTAAATAAAACTGTAAGTCTTACCTTGCACGCCCTATTTAATTATAACAAATTAAAAAATTATGGCAAATCGTCTTGTTCTATCCAAAAAATTTGTTCTTCTAATCTTACGTCAGAAAGCTCCCTTAGATAGTTATAGATTTGTTTACCAAAATATCCAAATAAAAATCCTATTATATAATCCATAGCTCACAATATTATCATAATATATAGGTTCTTGTGAAAAGTTATGTTAACAGATTGTTAAACGTTGATTGCTTTTCCTACTTTTTTTTCTATGTAATCCAGAATGGGTGTATGTGCCCACTCTGGATAACTTTTAATAATATCAAGTATAAACTCGCCACTTTTGTAACGAGCATACGCTGATCTTTTGATCTTTCTAAGCATTAACCTTTCGGAATCTTAGACATAAAGTCAAAAGGTGCATCTTCTAATGCGTTTTGTGCCACAGCTACTATTGCTGAAGCTGCTGCAACTAGTGCAGCCATAATTACATCTGCTTCAAACATACCAGCTTGGTTTGCAACCATAACTGCTACGAATGCTTGGACAGCTGTTCTACCACCTCGGATAGCAGCATTCTTCCAATAAGATGCGTCTGCTTTTTTCTTAGCTTTCGCCATTACTTTTTTCCTCTCTTCTTGGGTTTTTTCTTCTTCGGTTTACCCGAACCCATACCGTAACCTCTGCCTTTTGGCATACTAATCTCCTAACTTAGATTATTCTACGTCCTGCTTTTTCAGCTTCAAGAATTTTTACTTGTCCTCGAAGATCTGAAATCTTTTCGTCAGACTCTAGTAAGTCTTTTACATTATGATATTTAATCGTAACGTCCTCACCTTTATCTAAAGCATCAGCTACTTTAGGGTATAGTTTCTTATAAGCATCACCGCTAGCACCAATAAATCCATCACTACCTCTTTCAAGGTCTTGTTGAGACTCACCAACTATTAAGCAACCTGATGTATGCTCGTCTGTATTCCCTGTATGAATAAGTATATATTCAAAACCGGGTACATCTTTTATCCAAAGCATACCTCTATGAAATGCTCCATATCTAGCAGTATATTTTGAGTGAAAGCCACCAACAGTTCTATACTCTATCTTGTATTCACCTTCTGGTATACAAGTTTCGTGCATAACTTTTACGTCCTGATATTGATCTTCTAATGTATAACACTCAAATACATCATCAATAAACACAACTCCATTTGTGGCATCATTTCCAAATTGGAATCTAATTACATCTAATTTCATATAAATATTCTAACAGGTGTTATTCAATGATTTTTGGATATTCCCAAAAGTATTCTTTTTTTTCAGCAGAAATTAAGAATACAAGAGTTCCGGGAGCACTATGGTCTCCAGATGTGTCCGTATACCAACCAGAACCTCCATCTAATGAAGGACATTGCATAAACCATCTACCACCTCTAGGTTGACAGAAAAAATGATGAAAATGACCGGATATAAGCAAATCTACATCGCCTATATCAGATTTACCCATTGCTTGTCCACTTAACCAGTTAAGAGCTTTTTGAAAGCTGTATTTACCACCAGTTCTAAACTGATGTCCGTGTACTAACCCTACAGAATGACCAGATATGTCTAATGTAAGAGATAATTCATTTCCCGGTATAACAAACTTAATATGACCAAATGCTTTTTTATTTAACTGAAAAGCATCTGATATTCTTTCAAATATTGCTATATCTTCGTTATCTCCTAAATCAGTATATGATTTACCGTTGTTTCTGTTTTCTCCGTGATTACCGGGAATTGCAGCTACAACAATGTTTTCAAAGTGTGGTGCCCATTCTATAAGAGCTTCAGTCACTATACGTCTAACAACCTTTGATTGATCTCTTTTATTTAGCTCTACACCGAAAGTTTGTGAGGCATAATGCCCATCACAATTTTCAATCATATCGCCTAAAGATAATACATAAAGGTTTTTTATCTTTGCTCCTAATTTATTTACATTTTTAGCGTGTTCTAGCACTTGAGGAATCATCTTACTTGCTCTTTCAACAATACCTACTGTTCCATCCCCATCGGGTTTTCCCATTTGCCAATCGGATAGGCATACAACTAATGAATCTTGGTTAGTAGTTGTTTTAGGTTTTTGTGAATTTTTAAACTTTTTTATATCGGAAACTAATTGATTGAAGTCAAGGTCGTCTCGTTTAAGTTCTTTAGATACTATTGCAGCCCTGTAATAGTACATCCTCTTTCCACCATCAATAGCTGAGTCCCAACTTCTTACTTGAACTGGTTCCACTACATCAAACTTAGAAGGATCTAAGTTTAGTTCTTCAAGTATTGCACTCCAGTCATTTATCTTTTCAGATTCTTGAGGATAAGATACAATCTCACCTTTTTTGCCGTTGTGCTCAAATCTTGGTTCCCAACCTTTAGGATGGACTTTATCTGATTTTTTAGTTGCTCTTAATTTGTCTTCAGATTCTACTTTTGCGTAATCACTAAGATTCTTCACGCTTTTTAGCTTCTTTCAGAGCGTGTCTTATATGATCAGTTGATAATGGACAATTATGTTCATTCTGTAGCCACCTAGCCACAGTAGAAGCATTTATACCATTGATATAACCATTTACTGCTTCATTCCATAACTTCTCATTTTGAGCACTTTTCTTTCGCCAAGGAGTATAACCTACTGTTGTAGGATCCTTTTGTGCAAAATTCTTTAAGCTATTCTTCTTCTGTTGTGCTTGCTTCGGCATCTTCACCTCCTGCTTGTTGTCCTTGAATCATACCTAGTGTTGTTCTAAGTGATGAATTTTCTATTTCTCTAGATTTAACTTTATCACCTAAATCGTTAACCATACCTTGAAGTTGCCTATTCTTCATTAAGGCATCATTAGCGATAGCAACAAGTTCTTCAGTAGAGTATTGCTTCTCTTGGTTCTCTTCAGCCATATTTCTCCTATTACATATGTGTTACTTTAGACAGTATAACACACTACCTTACGATGTCCGGGTATTTCTTACTTGAAATCTTTGCTGATTTTTAAGTATAAATTAACCAGATCGTCCGCGTCTTGAACAAGGTTTATTCCATTGATTCTCATATAGTTGAATTGTTTAAGCACAATTAATCTAATATCATCGTGATCAATGATGTCATCTAGAACGTCTTTTCTAGAGGTGCCTTCTGGGTAATTTTCCTTTTTATATTCTTTACTCATATTAAGTACTATAGCATACCACTTTAACTCTCTTTGTCTTTAAAAGACAAAAGATAGCGAGGGTGTGTGGTGATACTCGCTATCTATGTCTGGTCGCAAGTCTATTCTGGTTTAGGATTATCTTCCTTGACTTCAGCAATATGATCAGCCCAAAGGGTTGTACCATTTACACCGTCCCAGTATTGCATATCTAACTGCTCTGCAATAGGTTTATAAGCTTCTTGACGAGCTGTTTTATAACCATTTTCTTGCAAGTCAAAATCGCTATTAGCTTTAT
>MDSV01242958.1_pt1 | contig 17811 bp, 16 predicted proteins | sample 810851 | NCBI WGS metagenome assembly MDSV01 (sample SAMN05326640, study PRJNA326480) | marine metagenome | isolation source: seawater | place: Atlantic Ocean: North East | collected 2012 | reverse complement strand
AGATTTCATCAACCAAACCAACCTCAAGGGCTTTTATACCCTCCCAGGTTTCGCCAGTAGCTATTTTTTTCATATCCAAAGAAGGTCTAAACTTTTTAATATGATCTTTAAAAAGAACGTGAATATCTTCCAAATGCTCTTTAAATTTTTTCCTTCCTGCTGGAGTAGTTTCTCCAAACATTGTGATTGTCCTCTTGTATTCACCGGCGGTATGAAGTTCATAATCTACATTGTTCTTTTTGAGTACTTTATGAAAATTCGGAATAGCTGCAACTACGCCAATGGAACCAATAATTGCGAAAGGAGATGAAACTATTTTATTGCACACACAAGCCATCATGTATCCACCTGATGCAGCAACTTTATCTACACAGGCGGTTACTTTAATACCTGCATCTCTCAATCTTTGTAATTGAGCAGCACATAAACCATAACCTATAACTGTTCCACCAGGACTTTCTAATCTCAAAACCAATTCTTGGCACTTTGTTTCGCTTTTTAATATAGCTGTTATTTCTTCTTTAAGATTTTCAACACTCGAGGCTTCAATATCGCCATTAAAATTCAAAACAAAAACAGGTTTTGAAATGGACTTGTTTTTTTTAGCCTTTAAATTCTTTTTCTTTTCTTTTTGAAGTTTTTTTCTTTCGTATTTATTTAAAGTTAGAGACTTAACTGCCCCAGCCATGTTATCTAATTTGTCTGATAAATTTGTGATCTTTAATGTACCAGATGGCGAAGCATCTTTTCCTTTTGACGAGAATAGAATAAGAAAGGGTATAGAAATAATGATGATAAGAGAGACGGTCTTGAGTAAAAAAGAGCCATAATCAACTAAAAATTCCATAAGGGAAAAGAGTTTATCAGGAAAAATATAATTATCTAGATAGATTCAATTCTTTTATTCCACCCATATAATCAACCAGCACTTCAGGAACAATAACTGACCCCTGCTCAGTTTGATTATTCTCTAAAATAGCAGCCAATGTTCTACCAATTGCTAGACCTGAACCATTTATGGTGTGACAAAAAATATTTTCTTTGGATTGTTTGATTCTGATTTTCATCCTTCTGCTTTGAAAATCTCTAAAATTTGAGCAAGACGATATTTCTCTGTATGTTTTTTGACTTGGAAACCATACTTCTAAATCAAAAGTTTTAAATGATGCAAAACCTGTATCACCGCTACATAAAATAACTTTCCTGTAAGGTAAATTTAAGTTGATTAAAATACTTTCAGCATCATTAGTTAGTTTATCGAGTTCTGTATCGGAATCTTCGGGATGAACAAATTTAACGAGTTCTACTTTGTCAAATTGATGCTGACGAATTATTCCTTTTGTATCTTTTCCATAACTGCCGGCCTCACTTCTAAAACATGGAGTATGAGCAACATAATTAATCGGTAATTCGCTTGAATTTAAAATTTTATTTCTATAAATGTTTGAAACAGGAACTTCAGCAGTTGGAATTAAATACATTTCCTCATTAGAAATTTTAAATAGATCTTCTTCAAATTTTGGTAATTGTCCAGTTCCTTCTAACGATTTTTTATTAACAAGATAAGGGACATAAATCTCTTCGTAACCGTTTTCCACGTGAACATCAAGCATGTATTGAGCCAATGCCCTATGTAATTTGGCAATTTCTTTTCTTAAAACCACAAATCTAGATTTTGCAATAGTTACCGATTCTTCAAAATTTATCCCATTTGATAACTCTCCTAATTCTTGATGATCTTTTATTTTAAAAGAGAATTCTGGAATACTTCCCTTCTCAGAAATAATTTGATTATTTTCTTCAGATTTTCCCTCCGGTACGTCTTCGGATAGAACGTTGGGTATTTCCAATAAAAAGTTATTTAGGTCCTCTAAAGCCTTATCAAGTTTTATCTTAACTTTCTTTAAATCAGTTGATATTTTTTTTGCGTCTTTAAGTTTTTGATTCTTTGTGGTCTGACTTTTTTCTTGAGCAACTTCCTTAGCGAGAATATTAGATTTTTCTTGAAGAGACTCTGTTTCTACTTGAAGTTTTTTTCTTTTTGAATCTAGCTTTTCGAAACCTTTTACATTGAAATCAAAACCTTTTTTTTTAAGATTGGTTTTGATTTCTTTGAAGTTATTTCTTAAGAGATTGATATCAAGCATGTCAGTTGAGAATAATGAGATTTGTATTCTTATTATAATCAAATATTTTCTTATCTAGCTGATCATTTAATTTAATATCAAAGAAGTTTATTTGGGTATCAGCTCCGAATTGATCTTTGTATGATATTGATTTTAAGATTTCATTATCACTAATAATATTCACATCAGATATGAATTCAGATATTTCAGAATTATTTAAAAAACTACAAACTTTTTTTTAGACTTTAATAGTAATAAAGCAGGAATTTGAAATTCGATGTTTTCCAGTTTGTATTTGATTGTTTCATTGAGTTCGTAATCTGTCCTATAAACATCTTGATCATTTACGATTAGCTCAGTTTTTGAAGGATTTGTGGTAATTATTTTAATTAGATTGGGTTTCTCAAAAAAAACTTGTCCTTCTATATTGGTTTTATTCATTTCTTTAAAAGACTGAATGAATTTTAAAGATATTGACCTTGTGTCTTGGCTATAAATATTAAGATCATTTAGCTCTACACACGTAATAATATTAAATGGCAGGAATAAAAATATTATGAATAGCTTATTCAGCATTTGCGTTTGGAGCTAAAACTTCTCTATTGCCATTAGAATTCATTTCGCTTACCAAACCAGCATCTTCCATAGCCTCTATCAATCTAGCTGCCCTGTTGTAACCTATTCTGAATTTTCTTTGTACCGCGGAAATAGATGCCCTTCTCGATTCAAGAACAAAACTTACAGCTTGATCATAAAACTCGTCTTTTTCAGAATTACCTTCTCCGCCGGAATTTACATCTACTACTTCAGGAGCTTTGGTTACTTCTTCTAAATAATTTACATCTTCTTTATTTTTCCAATCTTCAACCACGCGTAAAATTTCCTCTTCACCAACATAAGCACCATGAACTCTTAAAGGTATGGAGGTTCCAGATCCGACATAGAGCATGTCTCCTTTTCCAAGAAGCTGTTCTGCCCCTACTTGATCCAAAACAACTCTAGAATCCATAGATGAAGCAACATTAAACGCCATCCTAGCTGAAATATTAGCTTTTATAAGCCCTGTAATTACATCTACAGAAGGTCTTTGTGTGGCCAGTAACATGTGGATACCTGCAGCTCTGGCTTTTTGAGCTAATCTAGCAATTAATTGTTCAACCTTCTTTCCAACAACCATCATTAGATCAGCTAACTCATCTACAGCAATTACAATGAGTGGTAGTTCTGATAATAATGGAATTTCAGACTCAATAACTTCTTCGCCTTCCTTAGGCTTCCAAAGAGGATCTTTCAAAGGGGTGCCACTTTTAGCTGCTTGAGAAACTTTGGTATTAAAGCCATTTAGATTTCTTACTGATAAAGCTGCCATTAATTTATATCTCCTTTCCATTTCATTTACACACCATCTTAAACCGTGAGCAGCTTCTGACATGTCAGTTATTACAGGCGTTAAAAGATGAGGAAGATCTTCATAAACCGACAATTCGAGCATTTTCGGGTCAATTAAAACTAATTTTACTTCCTGAGGAGTAGCTTTATAAAGGATACTCATTAACATTGAATTTAGTGCAACCGATTTACCAGAACCTGTGGTACCTGCAATCAATAAATGCGGCAAGCTAGCTAAATCTTCTAAAATGGGTTTTCCTTCGATGTCTTTGCCATAAGCCAAGGTTATAGGGCTTTTGGATTCTTCAAATACCTTTGATGCAATAACCTCTCCAAGTAAGACATCTTCTCTATCTGCATTTGGAATTTCAATTCCAATAGTTTCTCTTCCTTGTATTACTTCAACTATTCTTAAGCTACCTACACCAAGAGATCTAGCTAAATCTTTATTCAAACTGGAAACTTGAGAAACTTTTATTCCTTTAGGCAATTCCACCTCAAATCTAGTTACCACAGGACCTCGCATTGTTTCCTTCACTACTGCATACTCGTTTTCCGGACCAGTTATTTTAAATTCAGCAAGCTTAGTAATTAACGCGTTCTTGAGGATATCCAACTCGTATGCTTGCTGAGAAGAGAATTCTTTTGATTCAGAAATTTTTTCCTGCAATAAAGAAATCTTTGGCATTTCGCCTGGAAGAGACTTTTCAAATAGTTCTTTTTGTTTTTCTAAATGAACTTTTTTTCCCTTAGGAACTTCTTTATCTATTTCTTTAACCTCTGTTTTAGGCATTTCTTTCATCTTTTTTTTATGCTCATCCAAAAAAGATTGTCTATTTTTTTTATCAAGCCTTTCCTTATTTTTATTTTTAAAAAAAGTAAGGCCATCTCTTAAAATCTTCGTAATCAGATAAGAAAGGTTTACAAATGCATCTTGAAGATTTGATATTAGATTTTTCCAAGATAAATTTACTGCCAAAGTAAAACTTACTAAGAAAAAAAAGAAAGCGACTATTGTTGACCCAATTGTTGCTAAATAAGGAATTAAAAAATTTTTTATGGAAAGTCCTATGATTCCTGATGAAGTCTGCGGATAAAAATTATCATAAGGGTATAAATGAATTGAAATAAGCGTTGATAAAGAAAAAGAAGTTAGAATAAAACCTATTGAAAAAAATATTATTTTTTTTAATTTAAAACCTGTCTTTTCTGATCTTTCGCTAAATAAATATTTTATCGGAATCCAAAAACATGGAATTAATATCAACCAGGTAGTAATTCCCAAGAGCCAATAACTAATAAAGGATAAGTAAGCTCCAATTAGACCTATGCTATTTGTAAAATTACTTGAAGAAACTTCATAAAATTCCTTCTGATCTGAAGGGTTATAAGTCCACAAAGATATAAGAAAAATAATTCCTACCAGTAACAGAAATAAGACTGAAATATCTGTAACTATTCTTTTGGCGGCAGAAGAAATACTCAATGACTTAATGAGGATAGAAAATGATGAAGATACTCGTTTGTCTGACACGTTATCTTTGTATAATAATGACATTATAACTTCTACAACGATGACAGATACAAATAATTTAATAATTCTTGGTTCTGGACCAGCTGGGTATAGCGCAGGAATTTATGCAGCTAGAGCAGGACTTGATCCGCTTCTAATAACAGGTCTAGAAGTTGGTGGCCAACTAACTACAACCACTGAAGTAGAAAATTGGCCTGGAGACGCACAAGGATTGATGGGTCCTGATTTAATGGAAAGAATGAAAAAACATGCAGAAACTTTTGGAGTAAAAATCATAAATGATCATATCGACGAGGTTTCATTTTCATCTAAGCCATTTTTGTTAAAAGGTAATGATGAATATCATACTAACTCTCTTATTATCGCAACAGGAGCATCGGCTTTGTATTTAGGTTTGGATTCTGAGCAAAAATATTTGGGACGAGGAGTAAGTGCCTGCGCTACCTGTGATGGTTTCTTTTATAAAGATAAAGAAGTTTGTGTTATCGGAGGAGGTAATACGGCCGCAGAAGAAGCATTATACTTATCCAATATTTGTTCTAAAGTTCATCTTATCCATAGAAGAGATAAATTGAGAGCTGAACAAATCTTGCAAAATAGAATTTTTGATAAAGAAAAAGAAGGAAAAATAGAGATTTATTGGAACTCTCAACTCAAAGAAGTATTGGGAGATGAAAATTTAGTATCAGGCATATCTCTTGATTCTGGAAAAGAAATTAAACTTGAAGGGGTTTTTATCGCTATTGGCCATAAACCAAATACAGATATTTTTAATTCTCAACTAGATATGAAAAATGGCTACATTACAATAAATTCAGGAGTAAATGGTAATGCTACTCAAACAAGTGTTGAGGGAATTTTTGCATCCGGAGATGTAGCAGATTCAGTTTATCGTCAAGCTGTTACTTCTGCAGGATCTGGCTGTATGGCTGCGCTTGATGCGCAGAAATATCTTGAAGAAAACTTTTAATTCTTAACCTTCTCATTAATAACATTTATGAAGTTTTTAAAACTAGAAAAAAGAAATAAAATTTCTTATGTTTCGTTTACAAGATCAAAATCGTTAAATGCTTTAAATAGCCAAACACTTAAAGAATTAATTGATTTAAATAAAGAAATTCTAAGTGATTCAAAGACAAAAGTTGTTGTATATCGATCGACTGGAAGAGATTTCTCTGCTGGTGCAGATATCAAAGAAAAACAAAAAAAAAATTCTAACTTAGAAATTTGGAAGTCTAATCTAGGTAAAGAAGCCATAGAATCAATTTTAAATATTAATCAAATTACAATAGCTTCATTGAGGGGGTACTGTTTAGGAGGAGCAGCATGCATTGCGTCAGCCTGTGATTTTAGAGTTGCCTCTGAATCTACTTTAGTTGCCTATCCTGAAATTGATCTAGGAATGAATCTTAATTGGTTTGGCCTTCCCTTACTTTTAAGGCTTATAGGTCCTTCAAAAACAAAAAAAATGGTTATTAGCGGAGAAATAGAAAATGCTTATGATCTCTTTAAATGGGGTTTTATTGATGATATCTATAAAGATGAAGATTTAGATAAAAAAACAGTCACTTTAGCAAAAAAATATGCACTTAAGCCTGCACTCCCTGCGCAAATGATAAAAAGAAGTGTTAATGCTTTAACTTATCACAGTGATCAAGCGATAATGCATATGGACTACGATCAATTTCTCTTATCCAGAGAATTTTTTAAAAAAGAAATTAACTGATTTTGTCCAATCTTTCCTTGGAAGACTGGTATTCAGAGACTAATTTATCTACTGTATCTTTTACGGAAGTTATTTCCTTTATCGATCCAATGCCTTGGCCTGAACCCCAAATATCTTTCCAAGCTTTTTTTGAATTGTCTCCAGAAAGACCGGAACTTCCAAAGTTCATATCATTTTTATCTGCATGAGGAAGATTGTCTGGATCCAATCCAGCATTTACGACACTAGGTTTTAAATAATTACCATTTACACCAGTGAATGTTGGGCTATACATTATGTCGTTAGCTGCGCTATCTACTATCATTTGTTTGTAGCCAGGAGAAGCATTTGCTTCTTTAGTAGCAATAAATCTTGTTCCAATGTAGGCATAATCTGCACCCAAGGCCTGTGCAGACAATACTGAGGAACCTTCAGAAATACTTCCAGACAAAGCAATTGGACCATCAAAAAACTCTCTTACTTCTCTAACCAAAGCAAAAGGACTTAGTGTACCTGCATGACCTCCAGCTCCAGCACAAACTAAAATTAGCCCATCTGCACCCTCATCTACAGCTTTCTTTGCATGTCTGACATTTATAACGTCATGCATTACAACGCCTCCATAACTATGTATGGAATCTACAACAAATTTAGGTGCTCTGAGGCTAGTTATAACCATTGGAACTTTATGTTTTACACAAACTTCTACATCATGTTCGAGCCTATCATTGGAACTGTGACAGATTTGGTTAACAGCAAAAGGAGAAACAATTTCATTTGGATTATCTTTTTTATATTGTTCTAACTCTGAAGATATTTTAACAATCCATTTTTCTAGTTCTTCAGCAGGTCTTGCATTCAAAGCAGGAAACGAACCTATCACTCCAGCTTTGCACTGCGCAATTACAAGCTCCGGATAAGAAATGATAAAAAGAGGTGCAGCTAATACTGGCAATCTAGTATCTTTAAATAACTCTGAAACTGACATTATTGATTTGCCACCCAAAAAACTATGATTCCTGTTACTGCAAGTATAATTAAAATAGACATGAATGAATCTAGTTTGCTATCTTCATTAGCTATTTTTTCATTGAAGTTATCTTTAGTCATATACAATCCTTACTCTTCCTATTTGCTCACCATTTAATATTTTATCTATTTCATTTGGAAGTTCGTCTAGGGAAATATCTTTAATATTTTGATCAATATTTTCTAACTTCCAATGAGAAGCAAAGTTTTTCCACACTTCCTCTTTGACTTCTAATAAAGATTCTGCAGAGTCTATACCGAAAAGAGATAATCCTCTAAGAATAAATGGAAATATACTTGTATCCAATGACAAGCCTCCCACCATTCCGCAGCAGGCAATTGCAGCTCTTTGAGAAGTAGAGCAAATCAAATTTGATAAAATTTTACCTCCTACTGCATCAATGCCGCCTGCATAGATGGGTTTCTGGAGAGGAGAAATCAAATCTAAATCTAATTCACTTCGATCTATAACTTCCTTTGCACCTAAATTGATTAATAAATCTTTTTTATTAGTTTTTCCTGTAATAGCGGAAACCTCAAATCCTAGTTTACTGAAAAGCATAAGACTAATTATCCCCACGCCTCCAGTTACGCCAGAAACAAAAACTTTTCCATCTTCTGGTTTAAGACCATGTTGCAAAAGTTTTCTTAAACATAGACCGGCTGTTAAGCCAGCTGTGCCAAAAGCCATTGATTCAGAAAGACTTAAATGTTCAGGTTTCTTTACTATCCAGTCTTGAGGAACTCTAATATATTCTCCAAAACCTCCAAAAGTATTCATACCCATATCATATCCAGTAACAATTACTTCATCGCCCTTTTTGAATCTATTTCCCGAGGTTTCTTCGACGATGCCTGCGCCATCAATACCCGGAGTATGAGGATAAGTTCTTGTAACACCTCTATTTCCAGATGCAGAGAGAGCATCCTTGTAATTTAACGAAGAATATTTTAGTTTTATTAAAGTATCATTGTCTGGCAAATCATTTAAATCTTTCTCAATAACTGATCTTTCATATTTTTTTCCAGTTTCTCTAACTTCTAAAGCTTTATATTTCATAATCATAAAAAAGAGTAATTAAAGCATAGCTTGCATGATTCTTCTAAGAAAGTTATGCACTATAAAAAATCACTGAAATTAAAAAAATTAAAAAAAAGCACTTTTATTGGTCATAAATGAACTAATTTGACCTTAAAGACATAAAAAAAAGCTATTTTCAGCAAAGTATAATTTCCTTTTTAATATTTAAAGGAGAATTAATGAATATCTTAAAAAAATTGTTTTTTGTCTCACTCCTAAGCATATCTAGTTTAGGTTTCTCAGCAGTTTCTCTATCTGGAAATGTTGCATTAACATCTGATTATGTTTGGAGAGGTATGACTCAAAATGCTGGCGATCCTTCTATAAGTGGTGGATTTGACCTAGAAGACGATAGTGGTTTTTACTTGGGCGCCTGGGCTGCGAATGTAGCATCAGCAGATTCAACAGCTGGAACTACTGGTTCTATAGAACTTGATGGATACCTTGGGTTTTCAGGCTCATTTAATGAAGATGCAGGCTATGACGTAGGTTTCATTGCTTACACTTACCCTGGTGTTGATACTTGGGATTTTGAAGAGCTTTATATTACATTTGATTTCTATGGTGTACACGTCATGTATGCAGGTGGAGTTGATAGTGCTGCAAACTATAGTGAAATAGGCTACAGCGTTGATGCAGGACCAGGAACTTTCTCAATATCTTACGGTGATTACGAAGATACTGGCACTAATTATCTAATAGGTTTTGATTGGAGTGTCGGAGACTTTACCTTAGGTTTCTACTATTCTGACTTTAGCCACGATACTACTTCATCAAGTGATGAAAATGGTGGTTATTTTACAGTAAGTTATTAATTTAAAATCCTCCTGGTTGCGTGCTGGGAGGTACCAAAAAAACTATATATGTATTTTATTCCCCTTTCTTAAAATGATTATATAGTTTACAAACCCCCTAAAATCTGTTGAGTTTTAAGGGGTTTGTTTGTTTTTTTAAATAAATTTATATCCACTTTTAAAAATAATGATAAAAAACCCTTTATTGGATGTTTTTTTTGAGGTTTAATGCGCCTATCTTTTATAAATTTATAAACGGAGATGATATGAAAATAATAAAAATTGCTCTAACAAGTATTTTTTTAGTAATTAGTTCCTATGCATCTGCAACTACTATCTCAGCTAATGTTGCTTTAAGTAGCGACTATATCTGGCGTGGTATTACCCAAACAAATGGAGACGCGGCTCTCAGCGGAGGATTTGATCTTGAAGCTGGTAATGGTTTTTATTTTGGTACATGGGCTTCAAATGCAAATGTAGGAGCTGCATCACTTGAACTTGATATATATCTAGGTTTTGCCGGTGAAATGGCAGAAAACATGACTTACGATATTGGTTATATTTCTGTGATGTATCCTGGTAACGATGCTGCAGACTTTGAAGAAGCATACATTGCTTTTAATTTTTATGGTCTAAATATCTTATACTCTGATGGTCAAAATAATGGTCCGTCATACTCTGAGATAGCTTATTCTGTAGATGCAGGTCCTGGAGCTTTCAATATCTCATATGGTGAATATGAAGATACTGGAGACAACACATTAGTTGGATATGACTGGGGTGTTGGAGACTTCACTATAGGATTTTATTACTTTGACTACGAAGACGATGGCGCAACTGTAACTGGCGATGCGCCAGATGATGATGGTGCTTATGTGTCTATAAGTAGATCTTTCTAATAACTTGTCTTAAGTTAAAATTAAAGCCTCTCTTTTTAGAGAGGCTTTTTTTATGAACATTCTTTTTAAAATTATTCTGCTTTTGATCCCTATTTCTATTTATTCGGAAAGTGAAATTGAACTTTCGTTAAATAGTGATTCTATATGGAGGGGAATATCTCAAAATAATGGCAATCCAACCCTAGGTGCTGAGATAAGCTTCTCTAAAAATAATGGTTTTTTTACAGAAGCTTGGATAGAAAATTGTTGCTCCGAAAGTCCTTCTTACCCAAATCGTGAAATAGGTTATTTAATAGGTTACCAAAGAGATATTAATGAGAATCTTTATATTTCTTTTAACTATGTTGGAACAAACTACCCTAACTCTAAAATTGATAATTATGATGAATTAGAGCTTAATTTAACTTTTTATAACTTCGGAATGTCTTATTTTAAGGGTCTAGATAGTTTTCCAGATTATTATGAACTTTCTTATAGCTATAATTATTCAAATAATACTTTGAATTTAACCTACGGAGATTTTGATTCATACAAAAATGATCAGACATCCAATGGATCAAATTATTCTCTTGGTATAGATACTTTACAAAAGAATTTTACTTTAAGCTTTTTTTATTATTATTTTAATGCCAAAGGATCCAACGAATTTGATGATGATGGGTTTGTGTTCTCAATTTCTAGGAAGATATCTTTTTAAAAACTTTTTCACTTCCATAGGGTATAAGGACAAAGGTTAAAGTATTTTCTTCAATATAGCTTATGTCCTTTATTTTTAATTTATTACAATATTGTTTTAAGTTTTCTTGAAAATCTATATATTTTTCTTTAAGTAAGTCAGCAGGACGACCAGTAATTTTATTTTTATGTTTTAAAGCTTTTTTAAATAGATTTTTATCTATTTCTCCTGGAAGCTTTCCATAATAACCTAGAACTAGATCAATAATCTCTATTGATAATGTTTCATATCTTTCATTTAAAATATTAGAAAGAGCCTGCGCTCCTATAATTTGTGACGCAGGAGTAACAAGCGGAACAAAACCAACATCTTTTCTTACTTCATATATTTCATTCACTACTTCATCTAGCAGTTCTTCTTTTCCAAGATTTTTTAATTGAGTTTCTAAATTAGATAGCATTCCGCCGGGAACTTGATTAATTAACATTTGTAAGTCTACTCCTTTCATACTTCCTTCAAATTCTTTATATTTATTTCTTACCGTTTTAAAATATTCTGAGATTTTTATAAGATCTTTCAAATTGATATCTAAGTCTATTTTTTTTTCATTAAGCAAATAAACCATAGTCTCTGTAGCTGAGTGTCCGTAACCCATACTCATTGATGATATAGAGGTATCAATATTATCTACCCCTGCTTCAACTGCTCTCATATTAGTTAAATTAGACATACCAGTTGTAGCATGAGTATGTAGATGAATTGGAATAGATATTTCTTGTTTTAATTTATAAATTAAATCATATGCAAATTCTGGGCTTAAAATTCCTGACATATCCTTTATACATAGAGAGTTACAATCTAAATCCTCTATTTCTTTCGCTAAATCAATCCAAGTTTCTAATGTGTGAACAGGACTGATTGTATAAGCAATAGTCCCTTGAGCATGCTTGCCGTTCTTTTTAACTTCTTCCACGCTATGTTTTATATTTCTTAGGTCGTTTAATGCATCAAAAATTCTAAAAATATCTATTCCATTAAAAGCTGACCTTTCAATAAATTTAGAGACTATCTCATCGCTATAATGTTTATAACCAACTAAATTTTGACCTCTTAACAGCATTTGCTGTTTAGTTTTTGGCATAGCTTTTTTTAATTCTCTTAATCTTTCCCATGGATCTTCATCTAAATAACGTACACAAGAATCAAAAACAGCGCCGCCCCAACTTTCAATAGATGAATATCCTATATTGTCCAATTTAGACGCAATAGGAATTATGTCTTCCAGCTTTAGACGAGTAGAAAGCAAAGATTGATTTCCATCTCTAAGAACAACTTCCGTAATACCTATTTTTTTATTCATTATTTGAAAAATTAGTTAATTGTTCAGATAAAAATTTGCCAACGATACTTGGTAATGCATAAGTTAAATCATGATGACCATTTTTAACTACTTTATAATTTATCTTTGGATAATCTGATTTTAGATAACTTAAACCATTAAATGGCACAATCTCATCCTCATCGCCCCAAATAACAGAGGCATCTATCTTTTTCTGTCCTAATTCTTGATACATCTTTTGAGTATTAAATAAATTAAAATTATTCGCTGTTGAAATAAGAGATCTTGTAAAACCCTCATACTTCATCTGCTCTTTGTAGACCTTATTTAATTCGTCTTGCGATAACCTATTCTCATCTTCTTCAGTAGAGAGTTCGATGGATGAGCTGCCCCCATACATTAAAGATGGAAAAACAATAGAAATATACTTACTGACAAATGGAAAGTTAAGGATCTTGAGATAAATATTTGATTGAGTTTTTCTTTTAAACATATATCCCGCAGGAGCTATAAAATTAATAGACTTTACTTTGTTGGGATTTTCATTAGCAAAATATCCAACAATTGGACCCCCCATAGAATAGCCAATGAGATGGACTTTCTGTTCTATTTTTAGATATTTAAATAATTCTAAAAGTGTTGAAATATAAAAATCTTTATTGTAATCGACTTTTGGTCTAGACGAAAAACCCCTTCCATAATGATCGTAAGCGATTACATCATACCCAGCACTAGTCAGATACGGGATAATTCCCTTCCAGACAATACTCGGAGTGGAAAAACCATGTACCAAAACAACAATCTCTCCTATAGGCTTATCCGAAGTAAATTCTTGATAAAAAATATTTCCATTTTTTAAATCTGCAAATTTTCCATACTCAGGTTTAATAATATTAGATGGGTTTTTTAATTTAAATGATGAATAGATATAAGGAATAAAGACGATGGCTAAAATTAAAAGAACAAGAAATAAAAAAAAATTCACCTATTTATCATAAATCCTAATATCATTTTTTTCTATATGAAAAATAGTTATCAAAAAGATTCATTTATTGGTTTATCTCATAGAGGAAATTCTAAAAAGTTTATTGAGAATAGCTTTGAAGCTTTTAATTCTGTCATTCAAATGGGTTATAAATTCATAGAAACAGATTTAAGAATGACTCTAGATAAAGAAGTAATAGCTTTTCACGATCCAGATTTAAAGAGATTATTTAATCTTGATTTGCAGGTAAAAGATCTTACATTCAACGAAATAAATAACTTATTTAGAGAAAAAAATTGTCGCTTACTTACTCTCGAGGAAGCTTTCAAAGAATTTCCTAGTATACATTTCAATATCGATTTAAAAGTTAAAGAAGTAATACAAGATAGTATTGATATCGTTTCAGATTTGAATGCGTTCGATAAAGTCTGCTTTGCTTCCTTTCGAACCAGTCATACTGAAAAAGTATTGCAACGTAATCAAAATGCAATTGTTTCAATGGGCATGAAAGATGTTGCTCTCTTTAAGTTTTTTAAATTACGTAATAAAAAAATTAAAATTATGCAAATCCCTCTCAAATGGAAAGGCATTAAAGTACTGACAAAAAATTTAATTCAAAAAGCAGATAGAAATAACTTACTGGTTCATGTATGGACAGTAAATGATAGAAAAACAATTAATGAATTAATCGATTTTGGAGTTAATGGTATTGTTACGGATGAGCCAGAGTTACTAATGGAAATAATGAAAGAAAGAGATTTAATCTCTAACTAAACTTGCTCTCGGCACATAAAATAAAATTAAAATTCCCGGAATGAATAGAATTAATAAACTTATAATTCCAGCTTTAGGGTTATTAAATATATAAGCCATCCAGCCTACTAAAGCTGGACCAACTACAACAGCAGACTTCCCAATTAAATTGTAAAAGCCAAAAAACTCAGTTGCCTTTTCTTGAGGTATTAATCTACTAAATATTGTTCTACTTACCGATTGAACGCCTCCCTGAACTAATCCAACAAGACCGGCTAAAATAAAAAAGTCGGTAGCACTCGAAATAAATAAGCTGTAAATACAAATAAAAATATAAATCAAAATTCCAACAACCAGCATATTAAATAATCCAAACTTTTCAGCTAAGTACCCATATGCGAAGGTTGCAGGAAATCCAATAAATTGAGTAAAAATTAAAGCAATTATTAATTTAGAAGAATCAAACCCCAAGTCTGTTCCATATGCAACAGCCATTCTCACAATAGTGTCTATGGCATCAATGTAAAACCAATATGCTATTAAAAATATCAATACAGGCTTGTACTTCTTAATTTCTTTGAAAGTATTAAAAACTCTTAAAAAAGATTCTTTGAGGGGGTTTTTAAAATCTGTAATTTCTTCAAATTTTTTTTGTTTAACAAATAAAAATAATGGAATTGAGAACACAAACCACCAGATAGCAACAGACAGGAAAGAATACAAAATACCCTCAGTTTGAGTATTCAAATTAAAAGATGAAGGATATAAATACATAGAAACATTTATCAAGAATAAGATTCCTCCTCCTAAGTATCCTAAAGCAAACCCCATTGAAGAAACGTAATTCCTATCATCATTAGACGAAACATCTATCAAAAGAGAATCATAAAAAATATTAGCACCAGAAAAACCAATAACCGATAAACCAAAAATTATTAAACTCCACTGCCAGAATCCATAGGAAATAAAGAAAAGAATACTTGTTGAAATGATTCCTAAAAAAGCAAAAATTGATAAGAAAAGCTTTTTATTACCAGATAAATCAGCCATTGCTCCTAATATAGGAGCAATCAAAACAATAACTAGCCCTGCTAAAGAACTAGCAGTGCCCAGTAAAGCAGTTGATGTAGCATCGTCAAGATCGCCAGCCCAATATGATTTAAAAAAAAGAGGGAAAAAACCTGCCAAAACAGTTGTAGCAAAAACAGAATTTGCCCAATCATAAAGAGACCAAGAAAATTTTTCTCTAAAGGTATACCTTTTTGTGACTATCATTCTTTTTATAAGGGATTTTTCTGTATTATAACAGCATGAAAGATTCTGAAATTACCAAAAATTTAATCGTTTTTTTTCTTCTAATAGCAGGATTGACATTTATTCTTGGTCTTCTTGGATACTTCATTCAAGAATCAGATTTCAGGCAGGAAATAGAAGAAGAAAGTAGAGCTAGTTATCTAGAATCTAAATAGTCTCAAGCAGAATCTCCCTCATATCATTAAGAGATTTAGCCCAAGGCTGTGCCCGCTCTAATTGACCTGCTAAAGAAAATAATAAATTTTCATTTCCAAAAGAAGCAGAAAACATAGAACCTACTGGCAAATTATCTTGAGTTCTAAACAAAGGAACAGACATTGAAGGTTGTCCAGACTGATTAAATATTCCTGTAAATGGAGAATACTCAGTAAGTTTTTCCACATATGTCTTCATATCATTAGTATTCATATCTATGGTTCCAATTTTTACCGGAGGTGATGCTAAAACTGGTGACAAAAGAACATCATACTGATCAAACATTTTTTCTAATTCTTGTCCTAATCTATGATTAATTTTAATTGCATTAACGTAATCACTAGCAGAAAAATTATTACCATTTTCTGCCATTTGAAGAGTAACGTTTTCAAAGAATTCATTTGAAACCTCTCTTCCAGTTTGATCAGACTGTGATTTAACCGCAAAAGCTACATTAGAGGAGATAATTGTAACGATAGCTAAAGAAATTTCTTCTGAAGAAAAATTTATTTTTGTACTTTCAACTGAATGCCCCAATTTTTGGCATAAATCTATCGTTGAGTTCATTACTTCTTTAACATCTTCATGAACTGAAATACCTGAATCTTCTAAATAACCAATCTTAAGATTTCCTGGCTCGATATTAATTTGCTCTAAAAAGCTTTTTTCTTGGTGGGCAGATCTGTATGGAGCCCCCTTTTCAGGCCCTGAAGTAACATCCAAAAGAGCGGCAGAATCTCTTACAGAAACAGAAACACAATGAAAAATCGATTGCCCTCCCCATCCTTCAAGAGAAGCTGGACCTAAGGGCGTTCTGGCTCTTGTTGGTTTAAGTCCAAATAGTCCACAGCAAGAAGCAGGAATTCTTATGGAGCCTCCTCCATCACTAGCTTGAGCCATTGGAATAATCCCCGCAGCAACTGCAGATGAAGCTCCTCCACTAGACCCTCCAGAGGATCTGTCTAAATCCCATGGATTTCTAGTTGGTCCATACAAAACTGGTTCTGTTGTAACAGTTAATCCAAGTTCAGGTGAATTGGTTTTACCAAATATGTTTAATCCTGAATCAAATGTCCTTTTAACCAACTCGCTTGTATGGTCTGCAGGAATATTTTCTAAAACTCTAGATCCACCGGAGGTTACCGTTCCTTTTAAGTAATTATTGAGATCCTTCAATAAAAATGGAACGCCACTAAAAATTCCTGAATTGTTTTGGTTTTTTAAATTTTTTCTTGCCAAGTCAAAATGCTTTATTGGAACAGCGTTTAATTTAGGATCTAATTTTTCGGTCAAAGCTATAGCAACTTCAAGAAGCTCTATTGAAGATATTTGCTTCGTCCTTACTAACTCGGCTAATCCAAGAGCATCATGAGAAAAATATTCTGAATTATTCATTACCTATTAAATAATATCTGTTCTGCGGAAGAACTATCTGCAGTAAGCTTACCATCTACTACAATAGGCTTCCCATTTATGATTGTTCCTAAGATAGCGGAAGAAAATGTATGACCATCAAAAGGAGTCCATCCGCATTTTGTTTTTTCAGTCTCGTTTTTTACAGATGTAGTCTGATCAAGGTCAAATATCATTAAATCTGCCTTATAGCCTTCTCTTACATAGCCTCTATCTTGAATGGAAAATCTATCTGCTACCTTATGACTCATGTAAGAAATAACTTCTTCTAGAGAATAATATCCTTGTTTGTGAAGCTCTATCATCATATGGAATGAATGCTCAATTAAAGGTATGCCTGCTGGTGCTTTTCCATATGGAAGTTTTTTATCTTCATATGAATGTGGAGCATGATCAGTAGCTACATAATCTATAAAACCATCTTTAAGGGCTTTTCTGAGAGCATTTTTATCAGATACTTTTTTTATAGCTGGATTACAAACTATAAAATTACCTAATTTTTCATAATCACTTTCATCAAACCATAAATGATGTACACAAACTTCACAGGTTATTTTTTTATTTTTTAAATCAATATTT
>MDSV01093655.1_pt1 | contig 17812 bp, 10 predicted proteins | sample 810851 | NCBI WGS metagenome assembly MDSV01 (sample SAMN05326640, study PRJNA326480) | marine metagenome | isolation source: seawater | place: Atlantic Ocean: North East | collected 2012 | reverse complement strand
GCATTCTTAGGCGCATTCCACTTGACACCTGATTCAATAAATCCAAAATCCGAAATCAAACTTAGGGCTGCGATACAAAGAATAAACACAGTTATGCCGATACCGATTGGTCCGGAGGTGTGCAAGTAAGGCATTTGAAGCCCAATAAACATGAAAAATATCGAAACCAAGTAAAGCATCATTATTGAAATTACCATACTACCAATTACTTTGTTGAATGTAGGTGTAGGCCTAATAATTCTTGACGAGTAGATGAATAACATGCTGCCTGTAATGAATAGAGTTCCAAGGCCTGCTTGAATGATTATGCCACTAAATGCTGTCTCAAACACGAGAGATATAGAACCGACAAACATTCCTTGCATAATTGCGTAAATAGTCATTAATACTGCGGGATTTTCTGGCCGCATAATCATTAGAATCACAGCTACCACTATGCCGCCAAACAAGCCGCCCCATGTCATGCCACTAATCACGCCAGTATTGCCGGCTTCGAAAGCATCAAGGGCAACATATGCTGAGCAAAGGGCAACTACTGTGACAATCCCAAGGAGGTAAGCTAGTTTGCCAATTGTGCCTTGCAGGGTCATAGTGTTTTGACCTTGGATATTTGACCAGAAATTTTGAGTCATCACTGGGTTACTTGTGGTATAACGCATCTTTATCGGTTACGCTAAGACAAAGTCCTTTGTCAATCTTGCGATATTATTGGTTGTCTTGAACCTGTTCTTGATAATATTCTGCAAGTTGTTCAATGGTCCATCCACTGTCTAGATATCTCTGAATCACATCAGCGCCCCAGCCAGGGAATTTTGCGAGGTCTGTGTCGCTAATGCCGCTGCTCGTCTCACCAACCACTTCTCCACCACTGCCGTCTAAGACTGGCATTGACCAAGATTCTGTTTCAACAGATTCGGAATTCTCCAGTAACATCATCTCTTGTTCTTCCAAGCTTACTAGATCCTTTGCTTCAGTTGCTTTAGTTTCCAATTGTTTGAGAATTAAGAATGCTCCACCGGTGAATATTGCTGCAACTAGCATGACGATAAGCATAGTATTCGAGCCAGTAGTGTCTTTTTCACCATCACTGGCATCTGCTTTGTCAGTTAACTGATCGCTTGAACAACCGTCTAGATCGGTCAATCCGCCGAGTTCAGTATCAGGGCAAAGGTCATTCTTGTTGGCGATACCGTCTAAGTCGTCATCAGCATCCGGATCAACAGTTTGATTGTCACCAGGTTCAGCAGTATCAATATTTGATGCCAAATCACAACCAAATTTATCGGTGTCTTTAACCCCATCACCATCAGCATCTTCCATATTTAGAGCATCATATATTGCAACATTTTCGACGCTGGAATTCAAGGCAGTTCTTTGTGCCCAAGCAATTTCAGCAGAATCAATCGCACAGTCACCATCTGTATCCGCTAGTAGTGGATGTCCACCTTGCTTTTCTTCATCGGTATTGTTTACACCATCACCGTCAGAATCATACATGTCCTCGGAAACTCCAGATGGCATAATTCGCTTAGTTCTGTTCAAACCGTTAGCAACTTCCCACTTGTCGGTAAGAGAATCTTGGTCTGTGTCTGTTACATTGTCCAGTCTATTCCAGTCAACATGCCATGCATCAAGATAGAATTGAGTTACAGTTGCGGAGTGAATTATTATGCCCATCTCTCTATTTCTGTTCATTGCTGAACTTCCCATGTTGATTGAAGATACTAGCACACTTTCACCGTCAACAATTATTCCTTTGTTGTGTAGTTTAGAAACATCATCATCTTCACTCATTACAATAGCCGAGGCATCAAGCCCCTCAGTCCCATTCCAAACTTCATTGAACAAGTCAACAACTTCTTGGTCATCATCATCGAGGTATGCTCCATTGATGATGAGATGCACTCCTACACCATCTATGGCAACCTCATGCAGTGCAGTAATTATTGGGTTTTCATCGCCCCAGCCATATGACCAATCGACGTCAAGAGTTTGTTGAGAAAGTAGGACCTCATCATCAGCCGAACGTATAAAGTCGGTTATTTTGGTAACACAATTCTCTGGACAGGTCAATAATTCACCTGAAACACTGGCTTGAATTGCTGACTGAACTCCACCACCGCCAATGGTATTTGGTGGGTAGAACTCATATGAATCATAATCACTTAGAGACATTAATTCGGACCAATGGATGTCTAGGCTGAATTGTTGGTCAACCAGTTGTGCAACCTCTGAGTTATCGATGATAATACTCCATTCTGCATTGCCCCTCACACCTGGAGCAGGAGTGGATGAAGATTTCCAATTGCCAGAAGACATCCAAACACTGTTAGTGTCTCTAACAGCAACTTTGCTGTGCAGATATAGATATGGCTCATTACCATTGGTATTGAACTCATATACTGTGGCACCAGCCTGAATTAGCGTGTATGCGAAATCATTCTTGTATTGCAAATCGGTTTCGGACCAAATATTGCAGTTGTAACAACCTGGGTCTAGCATAATTTCTACATTTACTCCTCTTTGTAGAGCATCTAACAGTGCTTGGACCAGGTAAGGGTCTTGCATTTGGTATAGCTGAATACGCAGACTGGTTTGACTGTCATCGATAAATTGCTTTAGTTCTAATAATCCGTGTTGTGGACCAATTATTGGAACGATTAGTGCTTGTGATTCCTCAAATGTTGTTTGTAGACACAAAGTTCCCATGCCGCCGGTGATAGACCAGTGATGTTTCCAATCCTCGGCAGTATCGGTGTCTGGTAATAGAGAACAACCATCGCCTCGAACGTAGACGAATTCATCATTTGAAACACTTGATGTTGGGATAGAAATTGCTTCGCTACTCCATCCATCTTGGCTTGCAGGTCCACTATCAAATACAAAGGTGTCAGCTAAATCTCCATTCGGGTCTTTTATTGAGATAGCAACACCAGAATCTGGGATATAAAAGTTAGAACATCCAATGTCGTCAAAGTTTAGATAAGTAGTTCCTTCACCTAACAACAGGTTGGTGTCTTGACCGATAATTTCCGCCATTCCATCGCTATCTGTAATATCAGAATCTTCAGCGAAGACGATAGTGCTTTGAGGGCTGAAGAACATGTTGTTGATAATGGTACATTCGTACAAAACTCCATCATTGATACTGATCGTCCAACCGTTGAAAAACGCATCACTATCTCCAATATTCTTGATTTGAATGAATTCATTATCATAAGGTGAAACTCTAGTCATCACTATATCTTGTGCTACTGCAAAGTCAGTTGCTTGAATATTGGCAGAACCAGGGGTTGGATAAGCACCGGCAAACCAATTTTCACCATCATCAGATATCCATGAATCACAGGTGTTTGGCGAAAGTCCTTCTCCATGACTATTCGATGATGTAATACTTAGACCATCAGGATTGTACAAATCTATCATGTCTATTGGCATCAAGAATGAACGTGGTAGGCTTACTAATGTATATTCACCCGGGTTGATTATGGTCGATATGGAACTATCTGAACCAACAATGTATTGATTCATCTCATCAACAGCGGCTAAATCAATTATGAAATGTCGCATATTATCTGTGTCTATACGCCATCTAGAGAGGTCAATAGGAGTTGTTCCATTATTGTAAATCTCTATCCAATCATCATAGTTATTGCCTGATTCATCACACCAACCAACATATTCTGTCATGATTAAATCATTGGAATCGGAATATGCAGGCCACACTGGATTTACTTGATTAGGAGTTGCCCACGCTGGTTCAATCCAACCAGTGATTCCACCGGGGTTGGCTGTAGTATATCCTGCATGGCTGGAGCCAGGTGCGACTAGTGAGGTATTCTCTAATGAATAATTCCAACCAACTGTGTCTACAATGCCTCCGTTAGTATCGACGAGCGTGATGATGTCGGTGGTTTGTTTAAGGTAGAATGAATTTGTTCCATTTAGTGCAATTAAGCCGACATTGCCTGGTTGAATTACTGCGTCGGGTTGGAATGGGAAATTGTATTCGCCTAGGGTAAAACTACGACTGTTTGATGCCTTAAGTTTCCACCCATCTAAATCTACTGCCATGGTATCGTTATTGTATAATTCAAGCCATTCACCTAGTGGCCATGATTGGGTATCTGAGCCTTCACCATCGGGCAAAACCTCGCTAAACCTTACATCGACTGATGCATACGGTTCAGTTCCAGGTTCCGCATCACCAGGAGTTATCCAATTCGAAGGAATCCATGAATCGCCTAGATTTTCATAATCTCTAATCATCGAAGTATTGTCGCCAAAATAATTGCTATGCCATGCACTGTCAATAATAATCCCAATGTTGTCCTTGAGAACAAGATGTTCATAGTAGTCATATAAGTCAAAATTGTTTGACATACCAACTAATCTTCTCTCACCAGCATTGACTTCAGTAATGCCTGTATGTGTTTGATTAAATACCATGGTTCCAGGGTCAAAATACAGTACATCTCCTTTACCATTGGTGATACTCCAACCAGAGACATCTACCATAGTAGAGCCATTGTTTAGAATTTCTATCCATTTTCCATCGGGGAAATTTCCAGTGGTGTTGGTCGAAGGTAAATATTCTGTGATGTATACATCTGTAGTCATAGTTGGCAAATTTTCCATTGGATTTAGGTTTGTCATGTTGATTGTTGGGTGGGCTGAAATGTACATTGCATCACTTCCTGTAACCCGTGATAATGAAAAACCGGGTTCGTTAGTGGTCCAATTTACTTCATCACCGATTGAGCCGTTTGGCCAATGAACACTTAGTTTCTCGATTGCATTGTTAAGCACGCCACTACTTGTCGAGCCATTGACTGCGATTATTCTAGTATGTCCGGGGTTAATGATTATTGAATCTGTATTACTTGAATAACCGATTAAATGGTCTTGGTCAAATTCAACGACATTTCCGGCAGCATCACTAAGATACCACCCAGTCATATCGATTGCAGTAGTTCCCTGATTGTATACTTCAACCCATTCTCCATCTGGATAAGACGCATTGTCAAAACTTGGAGAAGCATCAGCCATTAATTCGTTTATTACAATGTCACCTGGGAAGTATACTGGGCCTACAGGGGTGCCGCCTTGATTGGCTTCTCCAGGTGAAAGAGTTCCTGACTCAACCCAGTCTGCGGCCGGATCTGAACTATCTTCGATTAGGGAGACTCCCTCAGTGGGCCTAGATGACCAAGTTATCTGATGTACTAGAATACCTGTTGAACTGGTTAAGTTAACCATTCCATTCGTGTTTCTCATACAGAAACCACAAGAACCTCCATCTCCATTTCTTGCCAATACGATGTAATCGCCTGGCCCGAGGTCCAAGTTCGATGCGCTATTTGGGTAAACGACATTATTTGTCGACATAGTTAATGCTCTACTACTATGGTCTTCGATTGTCCATGTAGATAGGTCAACTGTAGATGTTCCTGAATTGTGCAATTCTACCCACTCTCCACTTGTCCAATCACTTGGCCCAACAGCCCCAGTTTCAGCACCAAAAGCATTGACAAGCACTTCAGAAATACAGACGTCGCCAGTACAAGCAGATGAGCGACTCGAAGTTTCTTGGATGTCTTGAGTTTCCTCCAAGGATTCGTTGTCAAGCAATGGTGCTAGGTATGAACACAGCATAATAGTGATTAGAATTATTGGGTACTTTTTGTTTAACATGCCATCCTCTCCATATGCTTCCGGTATTATTTGTCATATCTTTGTTTTGATTTCACAAGAAACCGAAGGCATCCTGTGCTTGTGAAAATGTGTAAATCATAATTGGGACAATGATAATTCCCATGCCGTGGCTACGGCGGATACCAACTCTTGGGGGAATCAACCCCAGAATCGTGCCAATAATTAGAACTCCAATGCCGATGAATCCTGTGGTAAACCATACTAGTGCGCTTACGAAGATGATTACACCCATGACCATTTGTTGCAGCGGGATTGCTGCGTGCAAACGAAGCATACCTTTACCAACAACTCTCATTATTGGCATTGCCATTAAACCTGCAGCAACGGTTATTGAGATTAATCTGATAAAATCGGCGGTTGGCTCGGCCGAAGACCACGTATCTATTGGATACATCATCTTGAGTGCTAATGTTGCACCTGACCTTGACCGACCAATAATGTACAAGAAACCGAGAACCATCACAGTTACCGCAGTGTTAACTGCTGAAAGAATCGCAATTACTTCTAGATCTTGTTTTGTTTGTGGCCCCTCAACACCGCCTTCCGCTTCAGATAGTGCGATTTCAAGAAGTTCATCGTCAGTCATTTCGGTTAACCTACGCGTCTCCCAGTCCATGCCATATCCTTCCTTACCTTGGACCTTGGCTGCAACGTTTCTTCCACCCATTACCAGTACAGTTGCTTGAGATGCAGTCATTCCAGGCAAGACTCCCATTGAAGCTCCTGCAACACCAGACCAAAAGCATGGCACAAGTAGTGGTTTTGCAGGCGGCAATGTCCAGTCTTCATTTTGTGGCGGTATGTGCGAAGTAGTTGCATAGATGTCTAGAAGGTTAGCAATACCAAATAATCCTGCGAGACTTGGCAGTAAGAGACTAGCATCGGGTATTCCGACTGGCGACCTTGCAGGGAGGCTGAAAACAGCCCAGCCATAGAAACCAGAAAGTAAAAAGAATCCAGTTGCGGCGAGAAATCCAGCAAATCTACTATCGGTTGCTAATTTATTCATAGAGAGTTTTCTCATCCACTTAGGCCAATCTAATCTAGTAGTTTCAGTGGCGAGTAATAGGAACGAAATCCCGAGAAGGAGGAAGAAAATAATATTCCTCAAATAATCGTACCAACCTAATTCATCTCCAAAAGCGATTCTAGCAACAATAATCAGCGGCAGAGATAGAAACAGGCCAAGTTGTGATCCTCTTGCTGACCAAGCAACACCTCTTGGTGCATTGCCTGATAACAGCATCCTATGCCCAGGCAGTAATGATAGTGCTGTATCGCCATCGGGCGCTCCAAGCAGGGCTGAAGGAATATAATTCAGGAAAGTATGTACAGTTCCCGTTGAGACAATAATTGCTGCAACAGCAGAAAGTGGAATCCCCCAACTTAGGAATACAGGCGACAATGCAAGCAAAATTAACGCAACGTTGTTGACGTGGAAACCAGGAATTAATCCGGTTAGTGAGCCCATTGCTACGCCAAAGAATAAGGCAAACAACAGCCAACCAAGGTCGAGGAAATACGCTTCTAACATGTCAATTCCTCAGTAGTCAGGATATGTGTCGTTGTCGTCTCGATCGTTTTCACCATCACCATCAGTATCAGGATTGTATGGATTTGTACCATATAGAGATTCTAGATTGTCAGATAAACCATCATTATCGGTATCAATAACATCGGCGTTGATTAAGTGAAATACCGTAGCTACTAAGTCAGGGTCTTGGACTTCCATTAACCTGCCATTCCACACATGAGAGTACCCTGAATGTACATTGTCAGTTCCAATTATAGTATTGTTATTCGGAGATAATCTGATGCTCTGATTAGTACCGTCTCTTTGTAGCCACCAATCTCCATTTTCATCTTCGACAGCAATACCTGGTATGTTTACCATTTGACTCCTTGAATATCCCCATTGGGATGCTCCTTCGTCCCACAACAGATTCTTTGCATCCGGAACATCACCAAGTTGGTAATCATGTATTTGCAACCGGATAGCCATATTGGTGTCGTCCCAAGTTACGGATACATTAGCAGTAATAGCTTGCCCAGCCTCAATCCATTGGGTTGATGTTTGGGCAGGGAATGTAGCATAAATTTTGGTCTGTCCTCGATAGTCTATTTTGTCAACTAACCATCCACTAACGTCTTGTACACTTGGTTCAATTGCATACCTAACATATGCACTAATTGTATAGCGTGTTTCAGGTTCATCAATGAGTCTTATTGGGTCGCCAGATAATAGTGCAAGTAAATCAATGATGTCTTCTGAATTAATTAGGTTGCCAGTTGGCGTTCCTTCACTGGAATCAACACACCAACTAGAATCTGCTTCTGACCACATCAATCTGCCTTGCACATCTCTGAACTCATTGTGGAGAGAAGTGTTGCTGTGTTCATCAAGGTCTGCTTGACTTGGTTTCAAACAAATCATGATGCCTCCTGGGCCTCTTAGTTGCCATTCTTCACCGACAGTAATGTAACCAGCAATCTCAATCAAATTACCGGATTGATATGACCAAGTTGATTCTTCACCCCAATTTAGTCGAATAATCTCGACAGGATGATTTCTGTCAACTAAAATTTCTGGCCCTTGAACAGACATAACCCAGTTCATATCACGTTGATTGTAGGCTACTGTTCCAGTCACCTGTATTTTAGATGATGATTCAATCCAACTGCCAACCTTAGATCTTATGTTGAGTTTAATCTGATGTTCTGCATTACCGTATGATGGATGATCTCGCAAATCTGCTGATACAAACATTTCATCGGGTGGTATAGATTCACCAATGTATCCAGTTAAGGTAATGACTTCATCCACATACTTCTCAGGGTCTAGTGCTACATCAAGTATTGAAAGTTGAACTATATCTGGCAAATCTTCCTCATCCCACTCCATTGCACCAGAACCAACGGCAGTCATGTAGATATTGCCTTCGAATTCCATAACTTTTCCAGTTATGACAACATTTGTACCAATTGGTGGTATTTCTGCCGGCCTACTCCATCTGGCTTCAACTACTGCAGTTCCGTCACTTACTATTACGTGAGTTTCCCAGTCACCGGAATTCCATGGGTCTTCCCGCCATGAAATTATTTCACCCTCGACCTTGACGACTTCGTTTTTGTATTCTATTAAATCTTCCATTTCAACGATATCAGGTTCCCGTACCATGGCGTAATAATTTAATACAGCAACGAGGAAAATAGCAAGGGTAAACATAACCCAAAGTTGCTGACCTCTAGTTGCAGGGTCGTCATCAGTAATTTTGTTCATTATGCTCTTTAGCACATCCGCCATGTTTCTTGGTATCAAAACAGTCTTTTAGTCATGTTTGATAGTTTTGTCCATATCTTACGCGGCCTTTTTAAGCACCAATCCGAGCGACGGACGGGGATGGAATGAGAGAGCGGGTGATTCGTGACGAAATTCACAAGGACATTCTTGTGCCGTTTCAACATGCTCGAATCATCGATACTAAAGAGTTTCAAAGGCTCCGCTCAATTCAACAATTATCAACCTGTGAGTATGTTTTCCCCGCAGCAAATCATAACAGGTTTTCGCATTCTCTTGGTGCTTATCATCTCGCTAGAAAGTTGACAAATTTGATACAAGATGTCCAACCTGGAATGATCGACGATGAAGATGCTGAATTGGTGCAAATTGCGGCACTATTGCATGACATCGGACATCCACCTTACTCACACCTATTAGAGACTCCTAAAGTATTCGCCACTTTTCATTCGCATGAACACTGGGGACGGCTACTTTTAGAATCCAATGAGACAGAAATTGGCAGGGTAGTCGAAGAGATATTAGGTGGTGAGAGGCTTGCTAGATTATTTGCTATTATGGATGGCGAATCAGAGTATGCTGGTAAACCAATACCACATTTCATGAAAGAAATAGTATCATCTCAATTAGATGTAGATAGGATGGATTACTTGGTTCGTGACCAGGCTAATACCGGTGCTCAAATAGGCGGTTTCGACATTGATAGAGTGTTTAGAGCCTTACGTATTGGGGAAGATGGACATTTCCATATTAAAACATGGGGTCTGCCGGCTGTTGAGGCTTATTTGGTAACTAGATATCACATGTACAATCAAGTCTACTTCCACAAAGTCAACATGCTGACACAGAATTACCTTGTTGGGATGCTTTCTAGGGCGAAAGTATTAGCACAATCAGGTGAGTTAAAGCTAGATAGTAAATTGCAACAAATGCTACAGAATGAATCATTAAACCCGTCTCAATACGCTGAATTAAATGATTCACATATCAAGGTGGTATTGGATGAATGGTCAAAAAATGACGATGAATTGTTATCTCTTTATGCAGGAAAATTACTTTCTAGGCGAGAATTCCATAAATCCCTGAGAATTGATACTCTTGACATAAACATGGTTGAAACAGTTAGGCAAAGGTTAGAGGATTTTATTGAAAGTAAAGGCTACGATCCACAAATTCACGTATTGTATGCTAGAATTTCAAAAAGAGGTTACATGCCTTATGAGCAAGGTATTATCCTAGAAGATGGCAGGGATGTATCCGAACATTCTGCCATGATTCGTTCACTCTCTTTACCCAATGAGAGGGCTATGGTATTTGTTCCAGAGGCTGTTCGTGATGAAGCGGAATTAGCAGTTAGGGAGTGGATAAAACCAAGCCAGTCTTCGCTTTCACAATTTAGTTAGTTGGAACATTTTATGACTGAGCGGCGTGACGGGCGGCTACGGGCCTGTAGCTTAGTTGGTTAGAGCACCCGGCTCATAACCGGGCGGTCAAGGGTTCAAATCCCTTCGGGCCCACCATGTTTAATCGTTATTTTTTGTTAAAATTACATCCATATTCCCAAAATGGTTATGAGGGTTACAGAACTGGGATGGTTGATAGGTGATTCCATGTCGGTAGTTAAGCGTGCTTCGTTCCTTTTAACATTGTATATCTTTTCGATGCTTGCAGTAGCAGCTCCTGCAGCAGCACAAAACCCAACTCCAACGGCGGCGATTTCAGTAACTTGCGCTCCATCTAACATCAATGTCGAGGTAAAACCTGGTTCAACTTATTCAGGATTCACAACTTGTACCGCAACCAACCCTACCGCATATCAAGAGAAGATTAGTATCAACGTACAAGCCGATGGTCTTGCCACTGCAGCACCGGGTGACATGTATGTGGGTGCTAGTGATTCAGTAGATTTCCAAGTTTCTGTTAGAGCAACACCATACATGCGAATGGATGCAAGAACTCTCTCAGTATCGGCAACTGTGCAAGAGATAAACGGTTTCCCTCCAGCAAATTCGGCATCATCAAACAATAACATGATTGTTAATATCATGCAATATTCACTTATTCAAGTTGAGGCGACCGAGCCGTTTGTACAATTGATGCCAAAGACCGACAAGATTTTTGAATTCAAGGTTTACAATCTCGGTAACCAAATTGATTTCATGGGTGTTGGAATAACAGACCAATCTCGTGCAGATCTGAACGATGCTGGATTCACAATTACTTTGCCTGCGGTCAAGAAACAAGTTGATGCTTCACCAACAGGAGCTACCATTGAAGTTAAGGTAAGAACTCCAAAAACACAGGGATGGAGTGATGCTTATCACGTTCTAGATTTCTACGCAGAGTCTGAATTCCAGTGCGACATAGACAAGTGCCGCCCTGAGACGCAGATGATTACTGTATATGTCAGAGGTATTTATCTGCCTGGTTTTGAGATTATCCCAGCCCTTTCAATGATCGCCCTTGCAGCGGCAGTTGCTGGACGTAGATTCATCAATGTTGATGACGAAGAAGAAGAATGGAGAGAAGCTGCTCCAGGTCTTTGAGTAGTAATTTCACCTCGTTAAATACACAGTTTTAGATGCCAGCAGGCGTTTAATTGATAACATAAACTGGTAGTCCTTATTTTTGGGGACAACTTATGGGTGGACTATTAGACAAAGCAAAATCTGCTTCAACGCCAGAAGAAAAGCCTGCAGAGAAGCCAAAATCACAAAAGGAATCCTTGTTATCAAACCTCAAACCATCAGTAAAGGAAACAAAGTCTGATCAAGTAGCAAATGTGGATTCTGATGGACCGGATATTCCTATGATTCTCAACATCGTTGGATGGGTCGTAATATTAATCGGAGCGTTACTTTCTCTACAAGGTGGTGCATGGGGTCTAATAGTAATATTAGTGGTACTTATTGTTGGAATCGGTTCTTTAGTACAATCGCAAAGGATGTCGCAGAACATTTCCAAGCCCCGAATGATAATGTCTATTGCCCTTGCAGTACTTATCGCAACAGGTCCTTATATCGCCTTGGTGCTAATACCAAATAATTCTAACATTGTAGTTACTGAGGTGACAATGAATGAAGAAGATGATACAATTAGTTTTGTTGTGAGAGGTACATTTGATTCGGTCGATGTAGAAATTTCTCATGATGGCGTAGAGTTATGGTCTGACTCTGGTGAAACTAATTTTGACCGAATAAGTTTCACGGTGCCGATTGCTGAGATATTTGTTACCAATTCAATGGATTACAGGGGTCCTTTTGATGGGGTTTTAGAAGATTATGTCATTTCTGCAGAATCATCAAAAGGACAAAAATCCTCAACAAAAATTAATCCTGCATACCTGACTAGGGAATTGAATAACGCTGCAGTAAGGATTAATCAAATAGATAAGCCAAATCAAGACGGAGTCGTCGAAGTCGTTGGACTGCAAGTTGAGGTTAGTCTGGGTTTGCTTAGTCCATCAATGAGAAATCTAGTAAATGGTAATCACTCCGCGATTAATGCCTATTCAATATCAGCAGATTACACCGTTGATGTAAGAATCTATCAGTCGCCTTCTAACACACTGTGGCAACAGTCTACCCAGGATTCATTAATTGAAGTCGATGGATTTGATGCTGAATGGCAGTGTACTAAGAGTGGCTCTGGAAAGAAAATAGGGTCAACAGAACAAAACTGGTTGGGACTGTGTGGTACAGTAGACGAGGCTAGTGTGGAGTATATTGAAAAAGATGAGTTTTACAACGAAGACGGGTGTTACACTTTCGAAGTAATTATCACAAATGAACTATATGAAAATCAAGCAGTAACTGTAATCGATTCAAACTCTTGGGAATTAGAATGGGATGATAGAGGTACTGAATCGACATTATCCACTTGTTAAAGATATATTTGTAAAGTTGCGAATCTGCATGTCACGTTGGATTTTTTTATCGGTTGCAATACTTTCTGAAGTTATCGCTACATCTTTTCTTAAGTCCTCAGATGGTTTTACAAAATTCTGGCCGTCAGTTATCGTTTTACTTGGATACTCACTTGCTTTTTATTTCTTATCACTCACATTAGACACAATTCCTTTAGGTATTGCATATGCCATATGGTCTGGAGTTGGAGTTGCTACAATCACATTAGTTTCTGTGATTGTCTTTGATCAAAAAGTAGACTTATTTGCAATTGTTGGTATTTCCCTAATTATCATTGGAGTAATAATTCTTAGAGTCTTTAGTGACACGTCTTTAGAATAAATTATGCTTGTTTCTAATTCTAGTGAAACTTCCTCTCGAGAAAATTTGTAACTATAACAAATAGCCACATTTGTTGGGTAATGTTTCAAGAAGTCTAGGGGTACTCGCTGTTCATGAATGAGAAGCGAAGTGCTATATTCGCTCTATTATTGGTTGGTCTAGCACCAACAGTATCTATTTTCATCTCATTTGCTACTGATGGGGGCTTGTTTTCTCAAATAGCATATTTATTTTCAAAACTATGGATGATTCTGATACCACTGTTTTGGTATCTAAAAATCGATGGAGGTAAGTTCTCACTTTCTAAACCCAAAAATGGTGGATATCTAATGTCTGCTGGACTTGGGTTAGGCATGAGTTCTCTGATCGTAGCCACATGGTTCTTGGTAGATGATCGGATAGATGGAGATCTCCTCCGAGATGCTGTGGAACCTGTTGGCCTGTTAGATGTGCGTTTGTATATTGGTGGAGTCATTTACTGGACTGTGCTCAATTCATTACTCGAAGAATATGTCTTCAGATGGTTTTTAGTTGTCAAGTCAGAAGCTTTAGTTGGCACAGGAACACCAGCAATACTTCTTTCAGCATTTATTTTTGTAATACATCATACATTTGCTTTGTTATTTTTTGGTTTTCCTTGGTGGGCAAATCTACTGGCAAGTATCAGTTTATTTGTCGGAGGAGCTATTTTTTCATGGTTATACATCCGTTATCGTAGTGTTTGGATGCCTTACATAGCGCACGCTATATGTGATATAGCAGTGTTTGGTATAGGTGCTATTATTATTTTCTGAGTTAGAAAAGCAATAATTGAATTTGATGATTAAACCGAATCATTAATTTCTTCATTCTCATCTTGCCCATCATCGACAGTTTCCTCTATAATCGCCATTTTCTTCGCAGATGTTCGCGTAAAAATCAGGGTTGCAATGATAATTACAATCGCTATTGCAGAGTAGAGAATTATCGGAACATCATCTCTGTCCTCTGCTTCTTTGAAAGATACTAATTCAGATTCTGTGTTAGATTGGGAAGTTAGATCTTGGGCTAGTGTGTTGAAATAACTTGGGACTATTGCTCGGCAATTTAATGACTTAGCTCCTGATGAGTTCGCATACCAAATTGCTGGAACGTCTTTGGTTTCCCCAACTGCTAGACTGACGAACATTGTAACCATATCTGCTTCATCATCTCCTTCATAGCATCTTATGTTGGTTTCAACATCTGCGTCACCCGTGTTTGAAACAGTTAACATGACTCCCAAACCCTTATCGACAGTACCTTTGGTATCCTCAGGGGCTATTTTGGTAATCTCAACATATGGGAGTGGTAAATTAACTTCGTAAGTTGGTGTTACAGGTGCTGGTTCGAGATTTATTGAATAATCTCCGTTCCAAACACTTGTTCCTCCGTTCAGAGTAATCATAATCATGCCAGATTCTTGATGAAGTACTCCTGAACTGTCAACCCATTCGGTCATACGGAGATATTTACTGATTGTTGGATTATTGTTTTGCCCAAGATCAATTGCACCATTGGCATCAAGCATCAAATCTCCATTGCTACCTTGGTAACCCAATCCTTCGAAGTGGACGCTAGTTGGTGCATCTTTTAGGTTGGTAGTTATCATTCTTTGAGACAATAGTCTAATCCACATATCAGTTGGTCCACCTGTTCCAAACATAGAATCAGTATCAAAATTGATTGTTGCAGTATCATGAACAATTATGTCTTCATAGGTCCTACTACCATTCATTGTACTAGTCTCCATGGTAATCGTTGCGCCATCATTGACATTTATTGGAGAACTCCATGAGAGTGTACTGTTATCGAATGAACAAGATCCTGAACAAGCAATGTCAGCATCAGAAATAGTACCGCCATTAGAGTTTAAATCTCCTTGCACATCAATAGAAAATGATGCTTGACCTTCTTCAGTCTTAAGAACTCCATTGTTATGATTCCATTCATCGGCATCTAAAGTGTATATGGCGCCATTACTGTCAAATGCTTGAACTGAATCTACCCATACAGGGAATTGCCAAAATCCTTCAAATCCAACATTTACACTAGCATCATTGAATGATACACTGTAATCAAGATAATCTTGGCCTGTCCATGTTACATTTTCACCAGCAACGATGACATAAACTTCCATAGTGGTAAAGTATTCTTTTGCCATGTTTACTCTAAGTGTTCCTGAATCAATTAGACCATTGAAGTAGGGTTCTAGTATTGTATTTGGATAGACTTCCATGTATATGTTATTGTTAGATTCTACGGCATTCAACTGGCCATTGAGAATCAGGTTTCCACCTTGTTCAATAGTAATTGAACTACCAGTTGCAACATCGATATCTGAGTCGATAGTTAGTACTCCGCCACTACTTACAATCACATCACCATCTAGTGTTGAATCACTTGTCCAGATTTCTGAACTAGTAATTGTTTGAGTTGAGCCATCATTTTGAGCTTCCGCAATCGATGCTGGGATTAACAAAACAGTTGCAGTCATCATTAATGCTACCAAGGCAATACTTACACGCATACATGTTACTCTTTCAAGCCGTTCATGAAACCTTTGCCGTTTTGATGTCAAAGAATGCAATTAGTAAGGGACATCTTTCCAGCCGATATAATAGCCAATTAGATTGAATGAGCGATGAAGAATTGGGGTGATGATGATCATAATGAGCATTGGTACAATGAGTTCGCTTTGTGATAATAATGAATCGCCAAGGAATAATTGACCCCACAAAAAAACCATGATGGCAAATGGTAAAGTGTCGAGTAAAGGTGCTTTTGATGAAACATCACCTTCTCTTTTTAGCCCCCTTCGACGTTTGAAAAATGAACCTGTACTATCACCAATTAAGCAAGCAAAACCAAGGAAAGTACCTAGAATAAATGCCGAGATTTGAGTTGAACCAACATCAAACCAAGTTCCTTCATATCCGGTCAATGGGTGAGCAAAAATACTCGCTTCAATAGAATTCTCGTTTGGTACATCTCCAATTGTTAACACAATAATCATACATAAAATTCCTGATGTCAATGAACCACCGATCAATCCATTCCAAGTTTTACCATCGCCTAAGATTCTATTACCATCTTTCCAATTCCTACCTCCATCAATCGGCCATGGGCCATAACCGGTTTTTGGTAACCATTTGCCCCACATCATCGCAAATGTATTGGCGAGAAAACCGGGTAAATATAGCCATAAAGTCATGACGCTTAATGAAACTATACCCATATCTAGAGCGACTTCATTGACTGTTTGCATGATATATCGTTTAGTTGAAGGCACTTAACATTTGACGGAGCAAATGCGCAATTTCAGCAAAATAGATTATCAATCGTTTACTTCGACAGTGGTTTATGGCCGGCCACAGAGTTCTCGTTATAGGTGGGGGTGGAAGGGAGCACGCCCTATGTTTGGGTTTGAACAAATCACCTCATGTATCGCAGATATTTTGCAGCCCTGGAAATGCAGGGACGGCAATCTTCGCAAAAAATGTCGACTTATCAGTTGGTGGCAATTCTAGCATTGTCGATTTTTGTCAACAGGAATCAGTTAATTTGGTAGTTGTCGGTCCAGAGGCGCCACTTTGTGACGGTTTAGCGGACATTTTGGTTAATCAAGGCATTCCATGCTTTGGTCCTGTGGCTAGTCTCGCTAATTTAGAAGGCTCAAAGCTACATGCTAAACAAATAATGAGGCATGTTGGAGTACCTACGGCAGACTTCAAAATACTCGATGAAACATCTGATATCGATGCTGAACTTGATGACTATTCCAATAATCCGTGGGTGATAAAGCGAGATGTTTTAGCTGGTGGCAAGGGTGTTGTAGTTACAAAAGATTTTCAAGAAGCAAGACAATTTGTTAAAGATTCGATTACTTCTGATGGCAAGGTTTTGCTCGAAGAGTTTCTTCCGGGTGAAGAGGCTAGTATGCTCGTGGTAATGGATGGCTCCGGTTATGTTTGTCTTCCGGCAAGTCAAGACCACAAACGTGTTTTTGATGGCGACAATGGACCTAACACAGGAGGTATGGGTGCGTATTGTCCAGCACCAGTTGTTACGGATTTGGTTCATGAGAAAGTAGTCTCTAGAATTGTAGGTCCCATGTTTGAATATCTGTCAAATTGTGAAATACCATATCGTGGTGTGTTATATGTTGGATTGATGATTACCGAAGATGGAGACCCCAATGTGGTAGAATTTAATGTACGGTTTGGAGACCCTGAATGTCAGATAACACTGCCCCTTATCAAAACAGATTTGTTTGACTTACTAATTGGTGCTGCCACTGATTCACTCAAGGATTTGGAAGTTCAGTTTCATAACGCATTTGCATTAACAGTAGTTCTGGCATCCGAAGGTTATCCGGCTAGTCCGATTAAAGGTCGCAATATAAATGGGCTAAATACCCAACTACCGACCATGGAAATTGGAAGTAATTGGATCAACTTTGCCGGGGTTAAGAAATCGGGTGACAGTTATCTTGCTAGTGGCGGAAGAGTGTTGTCCTGCAGTGCAATATCTG
>MDSV01177446.1_pt1 | contig 17816 bp, 15 predicted proteins | sample 810851 | NCBI WGS metagenome assembly MDSV01 (sample SAMN05326640, study PRJNA326480) | marine metagenome | isolation source: seawater | place: Atlantic Ocean: North East | collected 2012 | reverse complement strand
AGTGCAACAATGACAACAATATGGTCGGCTTTTGGTGATGATGAATTAGGATGCTTCATCAATGACCTCCTTCCCTGTTATTGTCGGATATAAAGATTTGCCCATACTGCTTAATAGATCAGCATAGGCTTTTTGTAGATCAGCATAAGCAATGTCTTTTTGAATCTTTTGAGTAAGTAGATCGGCTTTCGCACTCGTGTTTTCATAGGCTGAGGCGGCACTTAAATGTGCTTTAGAACTTGTGAGCAGCGCCTTTCTCGAGGCGTTCTTGTAAAGCAAATCAGCTGTTCTATAGTGACGTTCAGTGACGTTTACACGTAGTTTGGCCACATGAATTTGGGCGATAATCGCTGCCGTTAAGGCTAGACGTTGCGCCTCTACTAGTTGTTTACGATCTCTTGCTGCTTTGTAGCGTTTCGGAAGTGTTAAAAAGGACGTAATACTTTGAACAAGTGATACATTGAGGTCTTCCCAATTTTGTTCGCTCAAAAATGAATTACTGTCATAATTTAGGCCATAAACAACGCCTAAAGCAGGGAAGCTGCCTAATATTTCCCGTTTGACGTTTTCGCCAGCAATATTGCGATTAGCAATATTCTCTCTGATTTCAGGACGGTCCTGAAGTGCTTGAGCCACCAAGGCATCAACATTTTCAGTTAAAAGTGCTGCGTGGGTTTTTTCAAGCTCAGAAGGCTTGCCGCTAAGATGTATGTGTGTGTTCAAGGGGAGGGCGGCAAGGCTTTTTAGTTCGATATCGGCCAATCTAATTTCTTCTTGCAAGGCAGAAAGACTTTGATCTTTTTCGGAAAGTTGAGAGGCACGTTGTGCAATCTCATCAATGCTCAGTAGCTTTTGGGACTGTGCTTTATCGATATTTTTTATCGTCTTATCAAGGCTGGTAATGGCCGTATCAAGATCTTCCCGTGTTTCTTGATAGGCATAGGCTTTCCAATAAGCATTGGTTACGTCACGCTCAATATTATGCTTTATCTTTCTTAGACGCTCAATAGCAATGACTTCGTTATTGTCGGCAATTTTTCCTTCCAATAAAGCAATTGCACTATCGAGCAAGTTCCATTGGAAGCTAAGGCTGGCAGTCCGTTTTTCTTGGTCGGTAGAAGTTGACGGTTCAAGTGATTGTGTTCGTGTGATGATGGATTCACTTGATGAAGCCGCTTCGTCAGAGCGTTCGATGAAATTACCAGAGGCGGTAATATTGGGCAGAACTGCCAATCTTTCCAGCGTTGTGTTATTGCTGGCGATGAGTGTTTCTAATGATGATACATAGGCGTCCAAATTTTTATTTAAGGCACGCTGGACAGCGGTTTCAACGCTCAGTTCTTGTGGTAAATCAGCATTGTTTAAGGCATTAAGATATGTTTGATCTTGTTGTGTGAGGGCTAGGTGATCGCCGCTACCAGGCTCAATAGCACTTTCTCTTGCACAACCGTTAATAAGGCAGGCAAGGCTTAAAAATACAGCGATTTTCAATCCGTTTTTCATCATCATTTTTTAGTTAGCTGCGGGAACAGCCTTGAACACATTAAAAGTGTATGTGCTTCGCAGGATTTTACCAAATAGAAAAATCATATGAAAAAGGAACTATATTTATCGTGCAATGTTTGTACTTAAACAATCAAAGAGGTCATTATGAAGAAAAACCAAAATCAAACAGTTTTATTTGCAGGTATAGCACTTGTCGTATTACTTGCAGTCGCTGGTGCTACGGCAGCGGTCATAACAATGAAAGATGATTCCAATGATCGTGTTGTTTATCAACAAACGTCTTCTAATCAACAACTCCCGAAATGTGATGACGATAATATTGTCGGTAAAGTTGTCGGTGGTGCCGCTGGTGGTCTGTTAGGTAGTCAAGTCGGTGGCGGTAAAGGTAAGACGGCTGCTACAATCGGTGGCTCTGTTGGCGGTACTGTATTAGGAGAGAAATATATTAATACGAAGAACGTTACGTGCCGTTAATAGTTATCTAGGCTATGATCTACATCAACCTGATATTGGCTTAGCCCGATTAACACTCCAGAAATAAATCCTGTAATTCCAGCAACACCAGTCATTAATAGGGCTGGTGTTGAAACTTTACACAATCCAAATAATATAGAGGTGCTCGGCAGGTCACAATTTGCATGCATGATTTGTGATCCAGCTAATCCGAAACAAGCTGCGGCGGCTGCGCTTAGGCTACCAATCTTTAAAACACGTTTGACAATAGACATAAATTCTCCCTGATAGAGTTAATCATTATGCCCGAATAATAAATATGTCAAGATAAGGTGTGTGAATATTTTTGCTGATATTTCAATGGCTGGGGTACCTGGATTCGAACCAGGGATGCCGATACCAAAAACCGGTGCCTTACCGCTTGGCTATACCCCATTCCATAGAAGTGAGACTATTCATATACCGATTTCTTTTTCACATTGCAAGCATTGTGAAGACTTTCCACAGGGAAATAAGACGTTTTTTTGTAAATCTTTGCATAAAAACTTTTTATCGGGCAATATCGCCTCATGCAACAGGATCAAAAACAGGCGCAACTCTTGATGGCGCTCGATAAAATCGCTGATCGCCTGATCCGTATGGAGAAGGAGCGCGACGCCTTACGTGATGAAGTGCTGACAATTAAATCAAAGCGCACTGACTTTGAAGATGCTTTGATGAAAAAAACGGAAGCGAAGATTGCAGCGTATAAAGATGAGCAAAAGCGTTTGAGTGAAACGATTGCTCGCTATAATAAAGATAAACAAGCCATTGAAAAACGCCTTGATGAGACAGATACCCACCGTAGTCTCATTTCAACACTTAATCAGGATAATATTAAAAAAGCTTTAGATGAAAGCTTGAAAATACAACGGCAAATGCGCCATGAGTTGGAATTGAATTCTGTACGTCAGGCTCGTTTGGAAGAGGAGCTTATTCATTCTCAACAGCGCTATACCTCGGCAATGCGGAAGATTGAGACTGTTTCAACGAAATATCAGCGACTATACAAACGGATTGACCGTGTTGAACAAAGCGTTGTTGATGCGCGTGAGGCGTTACAGTTACAGGCGTCTGAAATGATTACAGGTTTTGACGCTGAGCGTAAGGCTTTGGCAAAGCAGATTAAGAAAATACCTTATGAGACAGGAAAAAGAGGGTTTCCTAAGATATCGAACCTCATAAAAGCACCCGATCAAGATAATGAAAAACGCAAAAAGTTGCGGGCGGAAATTACACAAAAAGTTGGGACTGTCTCTGTGTTGGCAATTATATGCGGTGCATTAGCCTTGGGTGTTTACCAAAATACGCTCACGCAAAAGTTAAGTTTAGAGGCGGCTATCAGTAAAACAGGGCAGTTGAAGCCTGATTATGTCGCAAAAGCCGAAGAGGAAAAGTTAAAAACTGTTACGTTAGAAACAGCAACGGCAGAAGAAAAAATATCTGAGGAGGCGCAAAAGCCACTCACTCTAGCTAAAAATTTAAGCGAAATTGAAGATGTCGATGCGTTGGCGGCCGATCCTGATCTGCCCAATAGCTTACGTGCTTTGGAATTAGAAGCACTGAATGGCCAAGCAGAAGCGCAACATGATTTAGCCGCACTTTATAGTGCAGGTGAGAATGGCGTGCCCCAGAATTTTGAAAAGGCGGCCGCATGGTTTGAAAAAGCAGCAATGGCAGGTGTTGCCAATGCCGCTTATAATTTAGGGGTGTTATATCACCAAGGCTTGGGCGTGACGCAAAGTATTGAAACGGCGATGCAGTGGTATAGCCGTGCCGCAGAGCTTAATCATCCAGAAGCGCAATATAATTTAGGCATTGCTCATATTGAAGGCGTTGGCACAACGTATGATCCGGGCTTGGCTGTTACCTATTTCCGTCAAGCTGCACAAGGCAAAATACCAGAGGCAGCTTATAATTTAGGGCTTATATTAGAAAATGGCTTAATCGGTGAGATTGATACTGAAGAGGCTGCTTATTGGTATAGTAAGGCTGCTCAAATGGGCAATAAGCCTGCCAAAGCGGCGCTTAAATTACTAAAGAAAACAGCTAATTTATCAGATCAGAAATTAGCAGAGATTAGTGTCGCTTATGATGCCGCCTATTTTGCAGATGAAATTCAGCCAGCTTCAGGGGATACAAAAACGAATGCCGTTATGGATCCTGAAAGCGAGTATATAAAGGCCTCTCAGTTGAATAGTAATATTACATTGGCTCGCAACGATCCGCCTATGTCACCGTGGCAGCGTTTAGTAGCGCAAGTTCAAGGTAGTTTAAAACAGGCCGCTTTCTATAATGGGCCAGAAGATGGCATTTATGGTCCACGTACAAGAGATGCGATTAAAGCCTATGAAGAATCTAATAATCTGCCGTTAACAGGAGAGCCTTCAGAGGCACTATTAGCGCATATGCACGGCGGCAATAGCCTCTAACTAGTTTTATAGACCTGTAGCGATTTTACGCTCAACATCAGTCGTGTTTAATGCGCCAGCAATATCTTGATCTTTATTATTGAGCGCACGTTCCCATTGATAGACAGCTTCTTGTTTGCGACCAACCTGCCAATAGGCGTCACCAAGGTGATCGTTGAGCACAGGGTCATAGGGCACCAGCTCAACAGCTTGTTCTAGTGTTGTAACAGCTTCTTCGTATTGACCTTTTTTATATAGAGCCCAACCAAGGGAGTCGGTGATATAGCCATCATTCGGTTCGATTTTCAACGCATGACGGATCATTTTAATACCTTGGTCAATATTCTTATCTCGATCAATCCAGCCATAACCCAGATAATTCAGTATATGCGCATCGTCAGGGAAGTATTCTAAAGCTTTCATTAAATCGGTTTCTGCCTTTTCCCATTGTTTTTCAGATTCATAAGAAATCGCACGCAGATAATAGGCATAAGCATAGCGTTTCGGTATTTCTTTACCGTTAAAAGATTTTATAACATCAGTATAATAGCGTATGGCCTGTTTATGATTATCTTCTGCACGGAAATAATCACCAAGCTCATAAGTGATATCAAGACTGGGGTGTTGTTTTTGTGTGTCTTGTAAAAGTGAAATGGCCTCATCAACTTTGCCTTGTTCTTTTAAAGAACGTGCGGCTAAAAGACGGGCTTTGATGAAGTCTGGATGGTCTTTAGGGACGTTTAGGTAAGCTTCATATGCGGCTGCATAATTATCTGTGCTAAATAAGGTGTCCGCCAGTAAAAGCTCAACGCCATCTAGGTCTGGTGCTAAATAATCTGCTAAACGAGCGAATAGCAAGGTGCTGTCTTCACGCCCCTCTTGTAAAAATAGTTTTGAAAGATCACGTAGGGCAGCGGCAAAATTTAAGCGATCAGTTTCGTAGTCACCTTTTTTGAGATAGTTCTCAATAGTGGGGATCACCAGTTGTTTGAAGGCATCCTCTTTAATGTCTTTTAACACGGTTTTAGCAAGCGTTAAGTCGTCTTCTTTAACCGCATATGTTGCTAAAAGCATTTTGTCAAAGACCCCTAAAGCGTTCTTATCTTTTTCTAAAGTTTCTTGTGCAGCTTTTATGGCAGTTTCATAATCGCCTGAGGCTAGTGCTGTTAGTGAGGCGCGGCTACGAATATCGGCGATGCTATCTTTGGGAAAGTCTTTGTTTTCTTTTAAGAAATTTTCCCAAGAGTTTGATGCTTTGTTCCAATCTCTTTCCTGTTGTGCTTGGCGGGCGATCAAATAATCACTAAAATTTTGAGCTTGTACTGTAATAGGACAGCTAACTATGCTTAATGCTGCAAAGGTTAAAATAATCCGCATTTTATTTTTTACATCCCTGTGTAATTAGGGCCACCACCGCCTTGCGGTGTAACCCAGTTGATGTTTTGCGAAGGGTCTTTGATGTCACAAGTTTTACAATGGACACAGTTTTGCGCATTAATAACAAAGGTCATTTCTCCTTTTTCTTCAACCACTTCATACACGGCTGCTGGGCAATATCTTTGCGCAGGTTCTGCATATTTAGGAAGATTAACATCTATTGGAATAGAAGGGTCTTTTAATTGCAGATGTACTGGCTGGTCTTCAGCATGGTTAGTGTTTGATAAGTAAACTGAACTTAAACGATCAAAAGTCAAGCTGCCGTCTGGTTTAGGATAGTTTATTTTTAAACTATCTTTGGCCTCTTTAAGTTGCTTGTGGTCTGCATGGTTTTTCAATGTATAAGGGAACATCCACCCACCAAAGCTTTGAAACGCTGCATGGATTAATCCAGCCCACAAGCCCCAATTAAAACCAGGGCGAATATTTCTAACCTTGTATAGCTCTTTCCACAACCAAGATTGTTTTAAATTGTCACTGTATTTTGTACATTCTGCGCCAGCATTTTCTGTTTTAAAGAAATCCACTAGGCTTTCAGCAGCGACCATGCCGGATTTCATTGCTGTGTGATTGCCTTTAATTTTAGGGACATTTAAAAAACCAGCTGTGTCACCAATCAGTAAGCCACCTGAGAATGTTAATTTGGGTACAGATTGATAACCGCCCTCAACTAAAGCACGAGCGCCATATGAGATACGCTTACCGCCTTCGAGAATTTTGCTTATCTCGGGATGTGTTTTAAAGCGTTGCATTTCTTCAAAAGGTGATAGATATGGATTTTGGTAATCAAGGCCTACAACAAAACCTATGGAGACTAAATCTTGGCCATAGTAATATATCCATGACCCGCCATATGTCTTACAATCCATCGGCCAGCCAATTGTATGGATGGCTTTGCCGCTTTCATGTTTATCAGTAGGGATCTGCCATATCTCTTTGATTCCTAAGCCATAAGTTTGTGGATCTGATTGGTCTCTTAGGTTATATTTAGCGACAAGTGTTTTTGTTAAGGAGCCGTGACAGCCTTCAGCGAATACTGTTTGTTTTGCATGTAGCTCCATACCTGGTTGAAAGGCATCTGTTTTTTCACCATGCTTATTTAAACCCATATCATTGGTGGCGACGCCAACAACTTGGTTATCTTTGTAGAGTACTTCGCTGGCGGCAAAACCAGGATAAATCTCAACGCCTAATTGTGTGGCCTGATCGGCTAGCCATTTACCCAATTCACCGAGAGAAATAATATAATTACCTTTATTGTGCATCTGTGGTGGTGTCGGGAGTTTAAACGCATTTTTGTTCGTTAAAAATTTAAAATGGTCCTTGCCTGCGGGTGTATTAAGGGGAGCACCTTTTTCTTTCCAGTCTGGTATCAGTTCATTCAAAGCGCGTGGTTCAAAAACGGCACCAGATAAAAGATGTGCACCGACTTCAGAGCCTTTTTCTAAAACACAGACAGACAGTTCAGGGTTAAGTTGTTTAAGACGTATGGCGCAAGAAAGACCAGATGGGCCAGCGCCAATAATAACGACATCATAAGCCATGTTTTCACGATCAGCACGAATAGAATCTGTCATAGAGTATAAGTCTTTCATATAAATCTTACTTAACTCTTAAAGTACCATGTTTTTTAAGGCATGTGCAGGCTAAAAAAATGTCACTCTTAATATTAAGAGTGACATTTTGTATTGATGATAAGAATATTAATTATTCACTATGTTTTTCTTTTTCATGTTCGGCTTCTCTGGCACGTTCCTTTGCCTCATCATCAAGCTCGTCAAGTTCGTGTTTAAGTTCATCACCGACTGATTCATCGCCATCTTCAATGCCCATCTCATCGGTCACTTCATCGACTTCATGATTGATTTCTTCTGTGACAGTGTCGTCATGTTGATCTGCGTTATCAGCGTAAACTTGGAAGCCAATAAGTCCAAATATCGCTATCGCTGCTATTGTAAGTAAAATACGCATTTTTTATTCCTTTGTTATTAGTTTTAATACTTAACTAATGAACAAAAAGCGAAATAGTTCCGTATTTTATTCCCCAACAGTAAAGCGGCTTTTTACACGACCAAGTTTTTCATGCTCCGGATCAAAGTTATCGAGCACTTCATCAGTAATGCCAAAAGCAAGCGCATTATCAACAGCTTGATTAACAAGACCGAGCATTTTTAAGTCGCCTTTTTTAACGCTAATAACTGTTTTATAGATGCCAAGGGGTTTATCTGAAAAAAGTTTTACGAGTTGATCTGGATTATTCTTGTCAAAAACAGCAAATGAACTTGGGTCGGCAATAACAACATCTGCTTTCTTGCTGCTGACATTTAAGTAAAGCTGTGAGACATCAGTTGTACCAGGCATTGTTGATAGTTTTGCTTTTGGAAATAGACGCTTTACAAGATCGCTGGATAAATCCCCATCAATGCCAGTGAATAATACATCGGGGGTGTTTAAATCTGTACGGCTTTTAAAACGGGTGTCACCTTTACGTGCGTAAGCATAGACAATGCTGGCATAAACAGGATCAGAAAATTCAGTAAATTTTCCTGCCGATAATGTCCACGGTCCTTCATCACAAATAGCATCGACTGCGCCACTGTTTAAATCCTGTACCTGCGTGCCAAGGATAACTTCTTTGAACGTTACGTTTAAATCAAGTGTAGCAAAGGCTTTTCTATATAGATCAATTGCAAAGCCTTTCCACTCACCCGTGTTTGAATCGTATTCTTTGAAAGGAGCCCACGGTACTACACCACAGATGATTTCATTTTTCGCCATCACACGGTCATACGCAGAAGAATCTGCAGCAAGGCATATGGATGGGAACATCATGAAACTGATAAGAGTGAGAATGATCTTTTTCATGGTTAGTGTTCCTTTACGATTAAAGTGTTTAAGCTAGTATCGCTTTGATACGACGAACACCCGCTGATGAGCTTTCTTCTTTTTGTATTTTAAACTGTCCAAAGGCGCCGATTTCTGATGTATTGGCCACATGCGGTCCGCCGCATAGTTCTTTAGACCACACTTTGCCCTGCCCATCTTCAAAGATGTAAACCTTTACCACATCAGGGTATTTTTCCCAGAACGACCCTTCAACGCCTTCATCCATGGCTTGTTGTTTTGGCATTTCAACAACACGCATAGCGGCCTGTGCTGCAATAGCTTCATTAACAAATTTTTCGACGGCTTGTTTTTGCTCATCGGTCATTTTTTCATCGTGTGAGAAGTCAAAGCGTGCACGTTCGCCTGTAATATTGCTACCTTTTTGATGGACGTGATCGCCAAGGACTTGTTGCAGACCAGCAAGCATTAAATGCGTGGCAGAATGAAAGGCTGTTGTTTTCTCAGAATGATCTGCCAATCCCCCAGCAAATTTACCAGCCGCCGCTGTCCGGCTTTTTTCAGCATGTTCGTCAGCGGCTTTTTTAAACTCTTCTGGTGCGATTAGTTTTTGATTTTGCTCAATTAGAAACTCTTCTGTGAGTTCCAAGGGAAAACCAAATGTTTCATAGAAGAAAAACGCATCTCGTCCTGTGATTTGACCATGCTTTTCCAAATGACGTTGCATTTCTTTCTCGCCATTTTGAATAGTACGTTGGAACTGTTCTTCTTCTTTTGCGATAATATCAAGTACTGTTGATTTAGCGGCCTGTAATTCTGGGTAGGCACCTGCTTCGTCAATATATATACCTGAAAGTTCTGTCATGAAACTTTCAGTAATATTGAGTTTACGTGCCATACGGATCGCACGACGCATCAGCCGACGTGTGATATAGCCAGCATCGACATTGCTCGGCACAGCGCTATCACCAATAAGGAAGGTGGCCGCCCGTGTATGGTCTAAAACGATGCGGAATGCGCGCTCATTGCCTTTATAGGTTTTTCCTGATAGTTCTTCAAGTTTAGCACGTGGGCTATCGAAAAAAGCTGTCAGGTAAAGATCTGGGTCACCATTAAGGGCGGCACAAATACGTTCTAAGCCTCCACCATAGTCAATATTTGGTTTTTGCAATGGGACGAATCCTTGTTCAGTATTCTTAAACGCCATAAAGACATTGTTACCAATCTCTAAGAAACGAGCTGTTTCTGTTGCAGGATGATCTTTTATGTCTGTTGAGTTAGGCTCGAAATCGTAAAACATTTCACTGTCAGGGCCGCCAGGCTCACCAACAGGCATGTTCTCAGGCACACCAGCGCGGCTCCACCAATTCTCCTTTTCGTTATAGAGATATATCCGCCCGCCACGAGAGCCGCCATATTCCCAAGGCTGTTCTTCAACAATAGGATCAATACCAACAGATGAGAAAAGCTCCTTCCAAACGGCAATCGCTTGTGTGTCTTTTGGAATACCCATTTTTTCGTTGCCTTGATAGACAGAGACGTAAAGATTTTTAGGGTTTATACCAAGGATATCAACTTGCCATTCCCACATATAGCGAATTTGTTTTTCTTTGTAATCTTCAGGATTGCCGCCTAATTCCCAGCGACCAATCATTTCAAAGAATGTTAGGTGAGAATTATCGCCTGTTTCATCAATGTCACCTGTGCGGAGACATTTTTGTGTATTGGCAATATCTGTCCCGCTTGGGTGTTTCTCGCCTAAAAGATACGGCACCATCGGTTGCATCCCTGACCCTGTGAACAAGGTTGTAGGGTCATTTTCTGGCAATAGACCTGCTGATGGAATGACGACAGAGCCTTTGCTCTTCATAAAATTTAAATAAGAATTTCGTAGTTCATTAGGGCGCATAATTTTTCTCTTTCTTGATGCCTAATATTGTAAGTTTTTCAACCGATTGCAAGAGCTTATCTGTATGTTTAATTGGCTTTTCCGATATAAAACCACTCATCACCAATCTGCGCTTCATGGAAGGGGAGTAATATGAAGCAGTCATCGGCAGCCTTTAATATTTCACCGTTTGCATAGTGTGCTAGTATCGTGCCTTTTGCTACTTTATCCATATGAATCCAATGTTGTTCCATAACACCCTCTTGTTCTTTTCGGATATATTTATCCATGACAATTTTTGTAAAAACAGGCTTAGCCTTTAAGTTTGGGATGCGGGCTATATTTAAAAAATCGAGCGCCTGGTATATACATTCGACGGCAAGTTTATCAGCTTTAGGGCAGCCATGTGTGCCACATTCTACGGTAATAGCAGGTATGTTTTTTGAACCTGCATAGGTCTGTGTGGTGATCTCGGATGCTGCTTCAACATCGTCTTTGTATATGTCGGGCCAGCCGACAATGATATTTTCAAGGTGCATGCTTTGAGCAAAAGTTTCTTCTTCGATAGTTGTAGCATCTTGAAAAACAAAAGGGACGCTTTCTCCATGCACAGAATGTAAATCCAGCACATAATCTGCTTGGTCAATCAGTGTGGCAACCTCTGCGCCGAGATAGTGTTCATACGCTGTTGGATTGTCATGATGGCCGATGACACGATTTAGGTTAACGTCAATATAACGTTTATTTTGCTCATAGGCTTTAGGGTTGCAAATAGGCACTAAGATCAATGTACCCTTATCTAATGTTAGTTCACCTCCTTCTATATCTTTCATTAATTGATGAATAGCATAAGTGCCACAGGTTTCATTTCCGTGGATGGCACCTAAAATAAGAAGCGTTTTGTCTTTAACCGTCCCTTTATATGTTTTTGTTTCAATCATCATATTTATCCTTCTTAAATGTTATTTTGCGAAAATGGAAGCGCAAGGTAGTGGTGGTAAACGTTTGCGCCATCCTCTGGGTCAGTGCCTTTACTGACTATAGGCATGCCAGCTCTTTCAAAGAGTGACCAGCTATGCTTGTTTCTTTGCTCTGTTTCTGCATAAGCATGCTTTTTGCCATAAAATTCACCGATTTCTATAAAGGCATTTATCATCATGATGCCTAAGGAAAGTCCTCTATAATTAGGGTGTACAAGGAGGCCTTGCAGAACACAAAGTGTTTCAACAGGGTGAGGGATATCAATATCGACCATTGCTGTAGATGGGAAGTCGGCACTGGGGAGTGCAATCAAGCATTGCGCAACATGAACACCTTCACACCATACGCCTATAGCGGTACTACCATTGGTAAAATGCTTTTTTAAGTATTCAGGACTTTTGGGTAGGATAAACCGTTTTTTATCATCATCCAAAGCGTTATAGACAATGGTTTGGAGCTTTAAAAGATGTGGTATGTCTTCTTCAAAAAGTTGTTGTATATGAAGGCTGTTTGTTTTCTGTGGTTTTAACATTGTAATGTCTTTCTTTAATAAATAATTGTTTGGAAAAAATACAGCATGAGAAATAGCCGAATGGCATAGCTTCATGCGCTGATCAGTCTTTTATTGATGAAAGAAAGGAATTGTTTAATTTAATTTTCTGTAATCATTAAAAGAGGATCAGCAGAAAATTCGTCGGGCAGCACGGGCACTGCGACGTGATAAAAAAGCAGAAATATATGTTCTAGCTTGTAATGTCATAAGATTAGTAAATCATAAAATAATAATTTTGTGCAAGATAATTTTATCCATGTTGGAGTAAAAGAGAAACCTATTACTTTGCCTTGGATTATTCTGCCTTTCCATAGAAGAAGGCTTCCATACCTGCACTTGCCCATATTTTAGGTAGAACGAGTACGGTGTCTTGTTCTGCTTCGATAAGTATTTTGTTACTGCCTTTTTGTTTGATAAGCGGTGTGCCTTTTTTGACGGTTTCAAAATTACTGAAATGTCTTACAAATTCGGCATTTTCAGGCATAGATACGCCTTTTAAGATGTGGATCTTTTCGTGGTTTTTAGGGCTTACATAGACATCTGTTGTTAGGCCATAAAGTTTCATCGCCATGATAATTGTTTTAAGTGCCGTCGCAGCAGTTAATGGATCCTTATTATAACCGCACTCAACGCAGACAGACGGTTTGCCTAATCCGCATGCATAAGAACTTGTATCACTCTCGTTAAAGAGTTCGGCATTATTCTCAAAAGCTTCAGGCCATCCTGTGACAATTGTTTTTACGCCTAAATTCTGTGCAAGCTCTCCGCTAACATTCGGAAAATCATCAAAAACAAAAGGAATACCTGCCGTTGATTGGGTGTGGAGGTCGATAATAGCATCTGCTTTATCAATATAGTCGGTAATGATATTGGCAAGATAATGTTCGTAATCTGTCGGTGTTTCGTGCTTACACATTACACGATTTAAATTGCTATCAACGAAACGCTTGCCTTGATCTAATGCTAAAGGGTTGCACAAAGGGATAATGGTTATTTTGCCGCTTGTTAATGGCAGCATTGTATTCTTTAGCATCTCAATGGCTGTTTGTGTCGCCGCAGTAGGGATACGCTCTGTACCTGCATGAATACCAGACAGAACAAGTAGATGCTTGCCCGTTTTACCGCTATCGAAGTGATGAGTTATAATATCAGGGCCACCATAAGAATGTTCTATTTTGTGGCTATTTGTTTTATAGATGCCTGAAAATTGCATTGATTATCTTCCTGAAGCGAGTTGATTAAGGGTTGTGGATTCTTCACCAAGGCGCATTTTATATATCCAATAATAGCTCATCACTCGTTCAACATAATCCCGAGTTTCAGCATAAGGTAGCATCTCAATAAATAAAAGCGGGTCTTCTATATCGCTTAATTCTTTTTGCCATTTTCTTAAATTGCCTGGGCCCGCATTATAGGCAATGGCAAGACGCATCAGGTCATCTTTATTGTCTAGCTGGTTCTGTAATCTCAATAAATAGCGCTGTCCTACAGTGATGTTGGTAATAGGGTCTTTGAGGCTATATTTACCTGCGCCTGAAAACTGTTTAGAGCCAACTACGCCATTGGCTGTTGAGGGTAATATCTGCATCAAGCCCATAGCGCTGGAATAGCTGTTTTCTGCTCTGGGATCAAAGCGAGACTCTTGTCGAACAAGTGCATGAATGAAGGCACGCTCAATTTCCCAATCATTTTTGGGCTTCCAAGAGGCTAAAGGATACAAGGCCGAGTCATAGAAACTATCATCTTGTTGTTTAAACAAATGGGCAAACTGAATTTGAAAGGAGGGTAATTCGTATTTGGCAGAGAAGGTGATAAGTGCTTCTTCTAGCTCATCATCTCCGTTCGGATGCAGTTTTAGTAATTCACGAGAAGCTAGGCTTTTTTGTCCTGCCTGTATAAGCAAATAAGCACGTCTACCCGCCGCATATGATAAAATTTGATCTTCATGTTCTTGTTTGAAGGCTGGCAAAGACCAGTTGAATGTAACGTCTCTCCCTAAAGCACGGATTGCCATGACGCCATAGAATGTACGGTTGTAATCGGCGGCTATATTGAGCCATTGGCTTACTTTGTCAAACTCTCCTAATTTTAGCGCAGCGCGTGATGCCCAATAAGCGCCAGCGGCTTTTGTCCATGTTGAGGTGTAGTTGCTCAATGCAACAGTTTGAAAGTATTTATAGGCATTAGCATAATCTTTTTCTTTCCAGCTTGTTAAACCAGCGACCCATCCTGACAAAGGTGCTTTTTCACCAGAGCGATTGAGGCTAGCAAGCGATAATTCAAGCGCTTTCTCGGGCATATCAATATAAAGATAGCCAGCCGCGATCTGTGCACGCAAGCGGTCATATTCAACATTATCCATGTAAAGTTTCGCTTCCGATTGCTTGAGTTGATCGTTTGAAATAGTGATACGATCACGCCGTAAATTATTTTTGATTTGCTTTTCTAATTTTTGAATGAGGGCACTTTGACTGCTACTGCGTTTTTTTGTGCTCTTATAAGTTGGTGCTTCAGGGTTTAATGCACGTAAAGAGCCATAGATAATACGGTTTTTAATTGGTTTTCTAGGAGATTCTGTGCCAGAGGGCTTACGCTTTAACGCTAATTTATAGATATCATGTGCCCCTGCTAAATCAGGATATTGGTTTAGCCAGCCAGAGAGTTCTTCATATGAAGAGACATAATCTGATGGGTGCATTAAACGTTGGTATAAGATGTATCCACGTAATCTTAGGTCTTCTAATTTTTCGGTTTTAGCGTCAGCCGTTTTCCAATCCGCACGATCTTGAGCTTTAAAGATGTCTTTGTACAAAGCACTATCTGTTTTTGACAAATAGAGACCTGTACCGATAGGTTTTTTCTTTGTTTTGGGAATAGTGGTTGATTTGAGTATGTCTGAATGCGTTGCTGTTTCTAAGATGTTTGGTTTGTGAGCGGGTAAAGGTGGTTGTGCCGTAACAATTCCCGTACTCAATAGCCAGCAAAACATAATAATCATTAAACGTGAGATCATAAAAATATAGCGTAAATCTTTACGCCGTCCCTTTTGCCATCAGTGCCGTCAGTGTTTGTTGGATTTGTTGAAGATCAAGCCATGCCTCTCTTTTCTTTACTGGTGTTTTTAGTAAATACGAAGGGTGGAAAGTGGCAATGCTCTGAATTTCTTGTGTGAACTGTGGCATTAGTTCTTTTGTAATAGGCGTATATTTCTGCATATTGCCTCGTAATTTTGTAATGCCGTCTTTTTTATTGAGTAATGCTTGAGCGGTTAAAGTGCCCATTAATACAACAATTTTAGGTTTGACGAGCGCGATATGTTTTTCGATGAAAGGTACGGCAATATCAACTTCTTGTTCTGTCAGGCTACGGTTTCCTGGTGGTCGCCAATTCACCATATTTGTTAAATATACGGGGTATTGCTTGTCACTGGGGGTTACGCTTGCACCTATAGCAGTGAGCATTTTTGTCAGTAACTCACCATGATTACCAATAAACGGCATGCCTTGACGGTCTTCATCTGCTGTTGGTGCTTCACCAATAATCATAATCGGTGCATGAGGGTCACCACGGCCAAAAACCATTTGTGTAGCGGTATTTTTTATGGTTAACCCATTGAATTCTTCTATGGCTGTTGCGAGTTCTTGCAAAGAGTTTGCTTGTACGGCAAGGTTGATAGCCTGTTGCTTTGCTTCTGGTGTTGATTGTGGATTAGTTGTAGGCGCTACTGCGGCTTTTGCAGCAAAGCTTTCTGATTGTTTTTCTGAGGTAGAAGGTTTTGTGGGTGCCGCAAACCCATCGTAAGGGCTGTTTTGCGTAAGGGTATCTATACCGCAATCTTGGTAAAATTCTAAGGCGCTCTTTAAGATAGTACCGTTCATTACTTATGGTTTAAAGGCTTGGCGATTAAAAGTCAAAATGCTTTTGCTTTTTAAATGCTGGTCGTTATAGTGCTGAAAATAATTTCAAGTATAGAAAGGGAAAAAACATGAAAGTATTAGAAGAGTTTAAGAGCTTTATTGCCCGTGGCAATGTAATGGATATGGCTGTTGGTATCATTATGGGTGCTGCATTCACAGCAATCGTAACATCGATGGTTGGTGATATGATTATGCCTGTTGTTGGTATGGTTACAGGTGGTATGGATTTCTCTGCGCTGTATTTAAACTTATCGGGCCAAGACTATCCATCATTAGCGGCGGCACAAGAAGCAGGTGCGGCAACTATTAATTACGGTGTGTTTTTAAATGCTGTTATTAATTTTTTAATTGTATCGTTTGTTGTCTTTATTTTGGTTAAGAACGTTAACCGTATTAAAGAAATAGCTGCGAAAAAAGAAGCCGCTGATGCTGAAAAGGCACCAGTAACACCGCCAGCGGATATTCTGCTACTATCAGAAATTCGTGATTTGTTGAAAAAACAAAACAAAAAATAGGCTTAATTCTTTAATCCATGTATTTTGACCTAGCTTTTCAGCATCATTAAAGTATGTTGAATAAAGCGAGTAAAAATACATGGATTATCTAACAGACTTTCTGAGCCTTGATTGGCAAATTCTATTTGTTTACGGCCTAACATTGGTCGTATTTATATCTTTTATTATTGAGCGTTTTCCGCCAGATATCACAGCAATGTCTGCTTTGGCAATATTGCTGCTTGTAGGTATTTTGGATCGTCAAGAAGCTTTTGATGTTTTTAGTAACCCAGCGCCTATCACGATCGGTGCGATGTTTGTGATTTCTGCTGCCTTAGAGCGCACAGGATGTGTGGAGTTACTGGGTAGGATGATAAAGCGCATGGCAGGTAAGGGACAATTGACTCTCATGCTGGCTTTTATGCCCTTTGTTTTGATTATATCAGCTTTCATGAATAATACACCCGTGGTGATTATCTTAACACCCGTGCTTATAAGTCTTTCTCGCAGTATGAATATTGCTTCTAGTAAAATCCTGATCCCGCTATCTTATGCCGCCATTATGGGTGGTATGACAACACTTATTGGAACATCAACCAACCTGTTGGTTAGTGGTATAGCGATTGAAAGCGGTGTTGAGTCATTCACGATGTTTGAGATAACGCTGCCAGGTTTAATGATGGCGGGAATTGGTTTTATTTATATGTTTTTAATTGGACGCTTTCTTTTGCCTGAGCGTGTTTCTGCTGCTGGCATTTTAAAAGGCGCAACTGGTAAAAAATATATAGCGCAGATTCACGTGCCAAATAATTCTAAACTGGTTGGTCAAGAAGTACTCAAGACGTCACTTGTGAAGGGTGCTGAGAGTTGGATTATTGACGTGGTGCGCCATGGTGATTCTATGAAAACTTTACTTAAAGAGCTGACACTCAAAGCGGGCGATCGAATTATTATAGAGACCAATGCTGGTGAAATGCTGGGGCTTCGTGAAAGTGATGATGTGACATTTGACGCAGGCAGCGCAACGATTGAAGAGGCTGAAGCTATTACAGCTTCTGAAAATATTGTTGTCGAGGGTATTATTTCTCAGAACTCTGATCTTATTGGAAAGCTACAAGCTGGCTTAGGGTTCCGTCGCAAATACGGTGTTTATGTTGTCGGTGTGCAAAAAACAGATAATCAGCGTTTATATAGACCGAGATCAAATGTTTTACAGGCAGGTGATACACTTCTCTTAGAAGGCCCTGTCGATGGAATGGAACGTCTATTTGCAGAAAATGGCTTGATAAATCT
>MDSV01174301.1_pt1 | contig 17820 bp, 14 predicted proteins | sample 810851 | NCBI WGS metagenome assembly MDSV01 (sample SAMN05326640, study PRJNA326480) | marine metagenome | isolation source: seawater | place: Atlantic Ocean: North East | collected 2012 | reverse complement strand
TTTGGGTGTCGCTTCGTCAGTTGTTGGGTTTGTTGCTAAATACTTGATGAAAGAAAAGTCACCGATATACAAAAGTATTATACAAGAAGAGTTTGACGTTGCTAAGGAAGCTGCACAATATGCCGCACAAGCATGTGTTGCATCAAGGGTATTCAAAGAAGCCGACGAAAGTGGTGAAGGTGATTTAGACTTTGAAGAACTCAGAAAACTTGTTAAGGATTGTTTCTCCAAAACATATTTGGGTAAATCCGATTCGGATAGTATAAACAGTGATGAAAGTAAGGAGACGTTTACAGACAGTGATATAACAGCGATGACATTCTATCTCATGAGAGCTGCCGATGAAAAACTAGATGAAAGAATATTAACAAAAAGTGAAAAAACTATGAAGGAATTAAAAGATTCCAAAATCTCATTACACCAATGGCAGGAATTGTGTGTAGCGGGTGTTTTGGAACGTAAAAAAATGCAATCTATCATTAATTTAAACCCATTTGTACAAGGTGTTAAAACAAAAATTTAAGAAAAAAGTAAAAATTAATTTTATTAAAATATAACTGTTTAAAAAACTATAATTTTTTAAAGAGGTATCGATTTAAATTTTAAAAAGTATATAACGTATTCGCCGTTTTAAATAATATCATCATCTTCATCTGCCATGTCAGCCCATGACTTTTTTTCAGGTTTAACACTTGTAGTAGTGTGTGTATTTGAGGTAAGATTACTTTCCTGTTCCTCCTCCTCTATAGCAATTCTTAAGCGTTCCTCTAATGTTTTACCATCGACCACTGTTCCCGTAAATTCATGGTCAGGTAAAGTTGGATCAAATATATCACCGTGAGATTCACACAAAGGACATGGTTGTGTAGGTTTTTCACCCGGCTCGTGGTTATGCATAGGTGGGGGATCTTTAGTTTTTTTAAGACTCGGTTTTTTCCCTCTTTTCCCCCCTTTTTTAACATTGGAATGTTCTTTTGTATCTTTCACAACATCCACACTTTCAACGACTTCACTTTCAACAGGTTTATTTAAATCGTTTTTGTTTTGCATTCTTTTATGCATCACACACACGGTTTCGCCACCGTAAACAAATCGTGTACACTGTGTACCTTTAGTTGTCATACACGAACATTGAACCCGTGTAGAATCGTCCCTGGATTTCTTCGAAACACGCTTGGTAGGTTCGTATTTTTCAAGTTTATCTTTCATACTGTCAAGCAATATATTAGTCTTGGTATATTCTTCTTTCAAAACATTAACTTCATTAGTTAAAAGAGTAATCATTTTTGCCGATTCGGAGTCTCTTCGTGTAGATTCCTCCATAAATTTTAAAAGCATTTGCTTTAATTCATTTGTATTTTTACCAACGTATTCCATCAAGACGTTGTTATCACGAATGACGTCAATATTTTTATTAGTAGATACAGTAGTCATTTTATTATAATAATTGTTTTTTACTTTATATATTTTCAACTTGGGTTTTCTTTAAGTGCTAATTTGTGGTTTATGCATTTACGCAATCATCAGATTTTTCGGAAAATCTACTTTGGGTATAAGGTAGTACCGTTGCAGAAAGTATAAAATCGAGGGATTTGTTTGTACACAAATCATCGATTGAAGTATAACTTTTAATTTTTAATTTTTTACCATCCTTAAAATCAACCATCATGAAATTCGCTGTATTACCACTACCGGTTTGTCGAAATCGTATATATTTATTCGCATCATCACCCGAACCTGAACCTTTAACAGTTGCAAATTTATACGATTCATCAAATGTGGTAGTATTGTTTTTCGCAATTTCTATTTTACCACCAGCACCAGAAGTAGTTGCCCGTTTAAGAAAATATTTATCATCACTAGTATCATTGTCCAACTTCACTTTTAAACGAACAACACTATTAGTCGCACCTTCACCTTCGGGTAATATAACAATTTTACCAGATTTAGCATCATTAGAAATATGTTTAATCATATCTTTGTTAATTCCGACGCTATACAGGTAGTACTCGTTATCAGTTATAGTCGCAGATATAGTTGCAGTACCAGTTGTAGGTTTGTAAATATACGTCTTAGCTTGTATTAAATCTTTTGTTGCAGAAAGCATGTCGACCGTAACAACATACGTTTGTACATCATCACCTGTTAATCTAACTTCATTCTTGTCCTTGTCAATATAGTAAACGTGAATCATATTTGTACCAACGGCACTAAACTTTTTATCGTCGGGTATATCCAGTGCTGCGTTAGCACCCACTGGTTTTTGTTTATTCGCGGTAAATGTATGACTAAGATTAGATGAATATTGTGTAAAATATTTAATAGTATCAGTACTTTTATTTATTGTTTCTGTCATTCTTACCACATTTTTAGTTTTATCGGGATCATCATCAGTTGGATCAGGTTCTTGCTGTTCCCATTTAACTATAATTTTTGTAACGTCGTCAAAACCACCGCCGTTATTCCACGTTAAACCTAATTGAATATTCTTAGAAAGTTCCTTATCATCAAAAGTCGTCGCAGTCGAGTCGTATCCCTCCGTTTGTTTAATCATATACGATGAAGTCTTTTCAGTCGTATTATCAGATTTATCCGGGTTTTGAGTAGCCTGTAAATTACCAACCTCAATGGTTGGTCCGACTGTATCCCTCTTATCATCGGTAGGAGTAGATGAATCACTTCCTCTTTTTCTTATAATCAAAAATAGAATAACAAGAATAACAAGAAGTGCAACGGCACCGTAAATATATTTGTTTTCCATGTTTATTTATATTATACATTTTTATTTTTATTCCAAACATGTTTACCTCGATTAAAAGTAAAAATGTGTGAATTATTAATTTAAACTACACTTGGTATATGTGTCTAAAATTTCATCTTCGGATAACAAAATATCCATGGATTGGTAATTACATTTATATTCAACACCTGTCATACTTACAATATTTTCAACCACTAATTTGTGATTACTCGAAACCCCATCTCGCATATCGTACATAAGGAATATACCTTCGTTATCCGTACCCGTAGGGCTAAGACGTATATAATCAGGTTTTGAACTTTCTAGTAATTCCCATACTATAGATTTAGTACTATCTTCCAAAAGACCAACTTCGCGTGGTAAAGTAACATCAGTACCCGTGTATGCAAAAAATTTATCATTACCACTATCACCGCCTTTTATCTTAATTTTAAATTTGGAATTATCACCACCTTGAGTAGCAGGTATAATCGTAACCCTTGGCTTTGGATCAGCATTAGCATCAAGTCCTGTATTCAATTCTTCAATTCTACCGGCACCATCAAAAAACATATAGTACCCTTTATTTATAAATTCACTCGTAATTTCAGCTTTTTTATCGTCATCTTTCGAAAGTGTTGGTTCTAACAAAGTGACTTTCTTTTCTTGTAAACCAAGTGTTTCTGCCAACTGTTCTTCAGTAACTGGTATCGCGGCTATATCTTTAGGCGTTAATTCCATCTCAACACCCGTAAGTTTTTGTTTATAAAAAAGTCTGACTTTATTATCACCAACTGCATTAATACCTTCACTATCTGTACCGCTAAAAACAATCTTACTGACTGCGTTCTTTTTAAACATTTTTGGTTCGTCGGTTTTTTTAATAGTCTTTTCCTGTTTTTTCTCATCTCCTATGTATCGACGAGCAATTATTTCATCCAAGTCTAAACCGTCTTCTGTATTTTCAAATTTTATACCAATATCAACGTTTTTAGATAAGGCTGTATAATCATCAACATTAACAGCGCCTGATCGCCCTGAAGCTTCGGCGGGATTATAAGTTTCTATAAGATTCATAGGTGTTATTTCAGCTGTAAATTCACCACGGTTTTTATAAAAATATGCACCCGCAATTACGAGCGAAAGTAAACAACAGCACATCATAAGAATCAAAATCATCTTTTTCTATTATTACTATTTATTTTTATTTTAAAATTATGTATCTTACCTACCACCTCGGTGACGAGAAGGCGGTGAAGGAGGAGGAGGCGGTGGAGGAGGAGGAGGAGGTGGACTACCACCGTATCCGCCGCCTCTGCCACCACTTCTGCCACCACTTCTGCCACCGTATCCACCGCCTCTGCCACCGTATCCACCGCCTCTGCCACCGTATCCACCACCTCTGCCACCACTACTTTGACTCGGGGGTGTATACTGAGGTGGCTTAACTTCTAACGAGTTTATACTTGTCGATATTATGTCATCTTCATAAATTAGTTTAATAACATATTTATACGTTGCGTACGAAGATTCTTGGTATGATAATGTAATTGAAGTATCTCCTACGTTTAATTTTTTTGTTTTTAAAACAGTCCCATCTTCGCGTTCAATTTGTAACGTATACGATTCGTGTGCGTTCGTAATATCTGTAAATTTAATGGTAACACTTTTATTTATAGCAGATAGTTCTTGATTAAATGTTGGTACAGGTGGTGGACCTGGCATCACGTTTTCACATGAAGCTGAACCACTACTAACAGCATTTATGGTCATATATTCAACTTCATCATCAATTACACCTACACGTTCATTGTTTTTTAAGATATTAATACTTTTTCCTGCAGAAACATAATTACGTCTAACATACTCCCAAGGACCAAGTTTGTTTGCAAATTCTGTTCTATTATCTTTATCAACAAATCTCACCATCGAATTACACAATTTTCGACCCGCTATAAGATCTTGATTTGAATCATTATCGAGACTATAAACCATAGCACGACCAGTGTTTTCTTTTCTATTATAAAATGGCGTGTACCCAGGTACCCCAACCGCTATCTGATTACCCGCGCTATCTACATCCACGGATGTACCGAATCTAGATTTTGTTTCTAAAGATTCAGCTTGTCCAAGTACATCTTGATACTCTTGAACCAGTGTCCATACACCCGTAGACGGATCACGTGTATACGACGAGACTGAACCCGTATTACTTTTTCCAGCCGAATTTTTACCATCGTTTTCCTGATAGTATGTTACTTCGTATGGTGCACCAACAGCCAATTTATTATTATCAATAGAAACCGAACTACCAAACCTCATATTTCTAGGATCGTTCCATCCAGCTTTTTTGTCATAATCAAAACGATTTTGCCACGTAACATAATCTTCATCATCGTTATATTTAACACCGTTTTTATCTAGGTACGTTTGTTCAAAACCAAACCCCCCTGACTTTCGCGTTTGCTGTTTCCCATTCACAAATTCTGAATCTCTAGTTAAATCAAATGGAGAAGAATAAAGATGTGGCATAATAATACTTTGTGCCCATTTACCTGGTTGATCTTTTAATTTATCATAAATATATACAGACCCTATTTCTTCTAGCTTATCATATTCTGTATTAAACAAACTAGTGGTTCTGCCTTTTTTATATACTGTTTTACCTGGAGCACCTATAGCCATTACGTTATTACTAAGAGATACACTTTCACCAAAATTATCGCCTTCTTCGAGAGAAATACTCAATTCATCCCAACTTCCTTCTATGATATCGTTTTCTCCGGGTACTATCATTTTTACATCACTCCAATCGTAATAATCACTTGAGCTCATGGTATAAATATAAGCCGCACCTTTACCTCCATCTGCAAGTGGAGCACCTACAAGTAATTTACCTTCCGACATGGAAACAGAGGCACCAAAGTTAGCATTTTTTGGACCGTATAATGTTTTTATAAAAACAAATTTTTTACCCGTTCGACTTTTTCTATATATATGAACCATATCATTTCTCCAATCACTGTAATAGGGTTGACCTACTGCTGCAAAAACAGATCCGGACTTAAAAACACAAATTGAAACACTCGTACCAAAACCTTCCATCTCATTCATTGGTTTATATTCAGGTATATGCACGTCCCCCAAAAACTCAATTTTATTATTAATAACACGAAGAAAACCAACAGAACCTGTTGGGGTCCACATATACGTTAATTTGTATTTATTCCTCATAGTATATTGATCAAAAAAGGTCAATTTTTTATCATTATATGGAGTTTTTGTGTAATCATAGTACTTATCTAGTACATTTTTTTGATAACCAAGAATAATCTCATTTTGTTTTTCTTCCGGTAAATATTCTATACTATAACGATGTTCACCGTTTACGTCTTCGATAAATCGTTCTTCTCCTTCTTTATCATAATTTATTATAAAATTACCCCTTTTTCTTAATCTAATACCGTTTGAACTTGTATGACCCTGAATAGTGCTGTAACTTGATGGTTTTGAACCAGACCATGGTAATTTTTCTAATCTCATTTTCCAGGTTTTCCCGCGTCGCTCTTCCGTTGTAAAATACGTTCTATTTTCATCTATATACTCGTATTCTCCATCGAAATATCTAACTCCATCTCTATCTGCGTAAATTTTTCTACCGTTCTCAGCTATAAATCCATAATAATCGATTTTAAGCTTTTCTCTAGAATTTTTACCCCATGCATCGTCATTTCCATCAACATTATTAACATAATCGGTCCATTTTTCTTTTTCTTTATCAGAATCGGTATACTCTGTTTTATATTTTTTTGGACTTTTAAGTAACGAGTTAGTGATACCGTCTACATTTTCAGTAGCCCAGATTATTATACCTTCAGAATCTTTTTGAAAACTACTCATATGCGGCACAGGAATGACGCTATTTTCTTCATCACCAACAGATGTTATCGCTACGTAACCCTTATCAACAGAAACAGCTGAACCCGTTTTATCGCGACTGTTACCACCTCTAACTATACCGATATTGTACCACTCACCGTCTTCGCTGTCTCTTTTCATAATAAAAGCAGCACCGGAGTCCGGGTACTCGTAAATTTCTTTTGTGGTAAGTACATCTTTACGTTTACCATCTTCATCAAATTCTATAACATTAGTTGTACCGTCTTTTACCTTTACAGACATTTTCTTACCTTTACCCGTATTTGGTGCACCAATAACCATTATATTATCACTTATAGATACCGAACTTCCATACTGACCACGTCTAAAAGCTTCGTGCGCTTTTTTACCATCTTTCTTATCAACTGGTCTTACCGGATTATCACCGATATCGTTAATGGGGTATAGGGTTTCAATAGGTTTTCTTTCTGGTAAAGATGAAGATGGGGATGGGGATGAACCCAATTCAAAGGAACGGTCATCATTTTCTATACTTGATAATTTTACCGATTCCGAAAAATAAGCTGGTGTTGTTGGTAGTGCTGCTACATTAGCCGGTGGTGATGGTGCTACGTAAGGTGGTCTTTTATAATCTGGTTCACCTACATTAAATGGAAGTATTTGCCAAAAATGTCGGGCGGATGCTAAATTGGTATTAACACTGTTCCACATGTTTGTGTGATCTTCTCTTACTTTAGATCTTCTAGCAGATTCTGCTACCCCTCCGTCTTCATAATCTGAAACCGAAACATTTTGATTATACTCTTCCGGTAGACCGCCGCTTATGCGATTATTATTAGAAAATGTAATATAGTTATTCGTTTTATATATTTCTTTAGTCGTATTATCACTTTGTAACGTTTCCTTAACTGTTAAATTCATGTGAGACCTTGCGTCTTTAATAACAAATATAATACCCTTACCAATTTTCGCATCCGAATAAATTGAAAATATAGGTTCAGTTTTAAGAACATCGTCCCATTTGAATCTGTGATAACCATCGTAACTATAAACTTTCGAATTACCTTTGATGTATGGGTACTTACCATTTGTTTTAATCTGTGTGCTAGATGGGATATTAGTTTTATTACGATTAAGAGACCACCACCTATATCCCGTGGGTCCGTTTAGTATCATTAAAGCCTGAATAGGGTCATCTTCTGTATATATAGGAACATCCTTTTTATCTGGTAAAGTATACTCTTTATCACTTAATTCCATTTCTTTAGTTGTTTGGTTAAAAATCGGTATTTTTATGGGAGACTCAACTTCTGGAAAATATCTATCATTAAATTCTTCTCGAACGTACCCATATTCAAGATTATCAGGATTATGGTCACTATATTCCAAATAACCTAAGTATTTAATAGAAAATTTATTTTTATCTGGATCTTGGCTAAATACACCCGCAAAATTATCATCGGCATATATATCGTATCTATATTTAGCACCCGCTTCACTTTGATAATTTTTAACAGTAGTTGTAATAATTTTAGAATCATTAACAAAATTAGCGTATAATACACCGTCTTCAATGAATAATTGTTCACCCACATTACCAGTCTGAAATCTACTTGAAGTTTCTAAATTTTTTTCCGCTCGAGGTGCAATAATAGCTAAGAATCCATGATCATCGACCGACAACCCACTCAAATCAGTAATTAATTCTATTTCCTTCTCCGTTTGTTTTTCTATTTTTAACACGGATTGAACTTTATATTTTAACTTGTTCACGGGTGTATTATCTCTTACATTCGAAGGTGGACGTACATTCGCAAAAGTTAAATTTAATTCGTTAGCAGTATAATTGTCTTTCATATCACAAATAATTACGGAATAATTATCGGATTTATCTGGGTTTTCAATAGTTGTATTTAATTTAAGCTTCTTATTAACATTATCCCATGTCCAAGTACTGGAATCATCTTTAAACGTAGGTGATTTACCAAATATATTTTCTGTTTTTAATACATCAGCATTTAAATTTTTTGTTTTGTAATAATCCGATAATAAAGTAATTTCATCGGATGTTAAGGTTACATCAAAATACGCGAAAGATGAAATAAGCCCACCTTTACATGGTTGAATTGTAGTAATTTTTTCTGGTATAGCGGGATAAAAAATTTTAGGTTGTGTATTGTCTTCTTTATATAAAGTATCATCAATAAGTTGTGTTTCTTGTTCTTCAAATAAAGGACTATCGTTTGAAACAGTCTTATCACTTATAAGTTTAACTTTAGTTGTATATTCCGGATACCGAATATAAGTATTTCTTGTATTACCTATACTAGCAATGTACGAAGTTTCTCCCATAAATTCTCGAGTTCTATCGCGATCGATATCACCAGTGCCATCATTGTCATAAGACTTTTGTTCTCCAATAATTACTTTTTGTGTAATTATCAAAATGTGCCATTCACTTTTCGAGACAACAAGTCCCGTGTTTTTTCCACTAATTATTAGTTTACCATCCACTATTCCTATAGCACCTTCTAATACGGATAAATCTTTTACTTTTTTATTCTCTATGGAAGATGGATAAAAAAGGTTTCCAAAATCACCAGTTACTAATCTTTCTGTTTCTACAACGGGTGTAGTTGAAAAAACTAAAACCATGGAACGATCCTTCCCTTCATTAACAAGTTTAAGTGGAAAATTAATACTACCAGATATACCAGCTTTTGTTCCCGCCGCATTATTTACGATTTTTAGTTTATTTTCGTCGGCAATAATCTTAGATTTCGAACCTTGATTTCTATATTCAAAAGTTGTTTCTTTTATAGTAGGTGGTACGTGTATGTAAAATGTAGGTGCTTGTTCTATACCCATAGGTAAATCCCTACCTTCAACAAATTTTCCGTATTTAGCAAGGTAGTCAGCTTCTTCTTTATCGGTTGCTTCTTTTTCTTTAATTTTAGTATTATACGTTTTCGGATCACACGAACCATTCATAAATCCGTTTATAGAGAGTAAAATTTTTTTAGCATTTTCAATTTTAGTCTTCTCATCATCAGTTTTTGCACCTGTCATTTTGTTAGTAACCGCTTGTTGCACTTTTCTAATATCATAAAGTCTTGGTAAACCTAATAAATCTTGTGCTTCGTATATTTTATCCATGGTTATAGTCGTATCAAGATTATTCATATCAAGTTTCACAAAACGTACGCCTTCAATAATATCCTTAGTTTCAGAAACATTACACACAGGTTTACCTTTATTACCTTGTGTAGAATCTATAACTGTATTAGACTCCTTAATTGGGTAATCTTCGTCATCGCATGTAATATCACTGCTAGTATTATGATACTTACTTCTTCTGTCAAAAAATGATTCCGCATCGTTTCTGCAATAATACATAGATTTCGACTCATTACCAACTTTACAATATTCTTCATTTTCATCGGTTGGATCTTTACCAATTATGTTAAAATCAACTTGTTTAGGTGAAAACCAGAATTTTGGCTCTTCCCCTTTCTTCTCTGTATATAATCTAAAAGAAGTCTTGTCTGGTTTTGACACGGACGAACACGTTATAGATTTGTCTTCGCCAATGATACACCATTTTAGTGCATTACTATCAATTGTTTTACCCATGACCGTTTGTAACTGAAAATCACCCATTTTACCACGATTTTTTGATGTATTACTATAACTTAAATAAAATAAAGTCGAACAACTAATACTTATACCCGGAATATAGTTAGTGGAATTCCAATCTTTACCCGCCGTTTTTACTTTATTATCTTCGTCGACGTAATAATAATAATCTTCAGTCACACGTTGAGGGTTATCACTCCTGAAAAAACCACCTTTTATCTGATACCATCCTTCATCGGGTAAGTTATCAGCCTTTTGGGGAGGCCATTCTATTTCAGGTCCTTCGACCTTTGTAATTTGAGACTTTTTTAAAGAAATTTCATCTTTATTCACCGTAAACTCTTTGTACCCAGCTTCATTATTAACTCCTTTCGTGTTGTAATATAATGTTAATTTTACATTCCCACTTAAAATCTTATAATCAAATAACGTATCTTTTAAAAGATTTACGGATACGTTAGTATAATTCTTTAATAAAGATGGATCAGTATACTCTTTTGTGATTGTTCGTTTACCATCACCTTCTAAACTTGGAAATTCACCAACAAGTATCCATTTAGTAACACCATCAACCTTACCGTTACGCCATGAAAAGTCTATAGAGTCTATAGTATAATTTTCATGTTTTTTATAATAAAGGTAAATTAATACAATTAATATAATACATAAAATGATAATTAGATTATTACCATTAATCATTTTATATATTATGAGATTTAAATATAGTTAATATTAGCCTGATAAATCAAAACCGTATATATATCCAGAACCGCCGGTATATTCTTCGTTCTGTGCCAAACTACCGGTTTGTTTGTTTAAGAGCACAGGTCCGCTACCAGATAATACAATAGGTTCAGTTTTATTTCGCATTGACATCGTAGCGTGTACCATCGAGATCCCAACCGTATGTACTTTTTTTACACGCAAATTGGTGTACACTGGAATTACCGTTTTTATAAAGATTTGCAAAATCCGTACCAAATTGTGATGTATTAGGACCGTAATAAGGGCGTTGACAATTACCAACAGAAGTTTCCGAACATTTTTCTTTAATTTTTTCATATCCATCGGTAAAGGTATCACGCATAGATTGCCAAGCCGAATCTTTATATCGATTTGCTTGGTTCCCCCATATTTTTGATTCTAATTCTTCTCGTGTTTTTGCTTCACATATTTCATCTCCAATCGTACCTGCCCTTGGATCAATCTCAACTACAGGTTCCGTAGCAGATCCTCGCCAGTTACAGATTGATTCATCAAAATTTTTACTAAAGTCTGGTAAGGAGATAGGACTATTATTGAAAAGGTCATTCGTAGGCTTGTGGCTTGAAATTTTTGCCGATGCCTTTTTAGTATCAAAATCATTTTGTATAGTTGTAATTTTAGACGACGTATCACTATTTGTTTTCTCTGCTAAACAAAGTCCCTTTTCTGATATTTTTTCACACTGTGCATCTATTGCATCTTTTAATGCTTTAATTTTATCATCGTTAGGACACACGTCAGTACCATATTCTTTTATATATTTAAATTTTGGAATACTATCGTCGTCGTAATCTATAGACCATTTACAACCATAACTACCCGCGAGTTTATTTCCCTCGCATTTTTCTTTCATGCGATATTCTTTGATTAAATCTCTGAATGGTGGACTTGAATATAAATCAGCCGTACTAAATTTACCTTCACATCCCTCAGTTTTTCCCTTTCTATCGTACTTACCTTTATGTCTACACCCAGTTCCCCAATCTGGTAACTCGTCAATACCCGACCCGTTTTTTTTCTCTTCAAGTTTAGGTGTAGTGTAAAAAATTCTTTTACACAAGGTTTCAACGGTATCATCACTTTCTATACGAGTACCTACAGAATTAGCATATGTCTTAACTTCGGCTATACTAAAATTCGCACACTTTCCATTCGCGACGTAGTTTTTCTTCTGTACGGGTATATAAAAAGTATTCCATCTTTTCATTGGGTTTGTTTCTGTTGTGTTATACCACCCTACAGTTTTTTGAAACTCGGTACTTTCCCCTTTCCCCTTTTGAGTTACAGTACACGTATTAGTAACTTTTGTTAATACAATTTCATCGTCGGATATTTTTAGTGGTGTTCCAGATTCCATTCTATACAAATAATTTTCATCCATTTTATATACACGAGCATTATCTCGCCAAGAACCATCCTCTGTATTTATAGCTTCAAACTTGTCTTTTTTATTGAATCCAGTACCATCATTCGAGTAAATGACTTCTCCATAAAGTTTACGAGTTGTACGATAATTTTTTGTTCCATCAGAATATTTTATTTCTTTTGAATCAAAGTCATATGGAATAGAACCTCTATATGTTTTAAATGTTTTTGTCCATTTATTGTTATTCGCACTTCTTAAATAAAACTCGTTACTCCAGCTTTGAAGTTTTTGTAAATAAAATATATCGTAACATTCTTTATCATCGTACGTTTTATCTGAAAACTCAAATTCATCTTGGTCATTTATTATGAATTTTTTAGTACCCGTTTTGGATTTTATAGTATAAAACCCGTTCTCAAATTCGTGATCTGATTGATTAAACGAGAAAACAGTTTCTGTTAGTTTTGTAAGAAGATCTAGGGTAATACTAAACATGTTTTTTTGTAAATATAACGTTTTTGTGATAAGTGGTTCTGATTCCTCGTTATAATAAACATCAACTTTCAAACCCTGTTTTACAGTATCCAAATCAAAATCTCTACCGTCGAATATAATTTCATTATTCTTAAAAGGTTTGAAATAGTCAGGTTCATCTTCTTTTTTTATTTCCTTAGTTTCTAAGACGACAAGGTTACCATCACTATTACCACCCGTTAACTTAATAACCCATTTAGTAACACCGTCGGTAGTTTTGTTTCTCCAACCGAATTTTATTTCGTTGGTTTTCAATGCATACCCTTCTGATGTTATGTATTTTGAGATCATCAAGACAACTACAGTAATACATAAAATGATGAGTAACTTTCTATCAGTTATCATTTTATATACTATGAGATATTATTTATGTTAAAATTTAATTATTATTTTTCTTCTATTACGTATCCTGATTTACGACTGGTTATAAAATATACAAACGTACCAATCATGCCTAGGAATACTAATATAATACCATAATCTTGACCATCCATTTTTTTATATTATACTATTATAAAAAAAATGCGGGCTGTTACTTCAGTATTATTAGAGGCACTTCTTATTGGTGTCATGTTACAGGTTTTAGTTATGGGTCTTACGAAATATGTATACAAGGGAACGGGTGTACTTATAATATCAGGCGCACTCATACATTTACTTTTTGAGTATTCGCCATTCGGTAATATTAACGAAAAATGGTGTAAAATGATATTTTAATTAAAATTAGTCTATTTCCATATTAATACTCATGTTTCTTAGAAGAGTCTGCCCTTTATCGATAAGATCTTCTAAGGTATCATTCAATTCTTTTAGTTTATATTCAATATCCTCGTTATAATCATTCAAATAATTTTTGAAAAAAGCTCGTGCGTTACCAACGTCGTGTCCTGCATCCAATAAACATCCCAAAGTATATCTTCTTAATCGAATGCCAATCTCGTTCGCGCGTTCTTTTATAGCAGCTTTTCGAACAGTTTCAGTTATTCTCTGTCTCGGTTTTGTTTTAGTAATAAGTTTCTCCGTATCTCTAATTTGTTGTCTAATTTTTTGTAATTCGTTTTCATCGTGTTCTCTCTGCGCCTGTTCAAGAATTCTCATATCATTTTCAAACGCCTCTCGATCGTTTTCCCAACCATGTGCTCTATCAAGAGCAAAATCACGGAGTTCATTTTCCTCGTCGGGTGTCGCTAGGAGAAAATCATCGTTTTCATCATTTATTTGATTTGAAGGTGCATCTGCATCTGCATCCTGTAATTCATGTTCGTAATATCTATATCTATTTCCCCTTTCTGTTCGTATAGGTACAAATGGAACAGGTGGGAAATTGAGTGTACTATCACTCATCACTTCTCTCAACATGAAAGTATTAGTATCATCATCTTCAGATTCCGAATCATAACTTGAATTTGAAGGTGAAATAATATCATGGATTTTTTTTATCGAATTACACATCTCAAGGTAATGACCCTCAGATATATTAGTCGAATTTAAATCAATCAAACGCATTAAATTAGTAAGATCTTCCATTTTTATATTCTTAAAAAAAAATAAATTAAAATCAACTTAGGTTACTCACGTCTAGATTTATTTCGTAAAAAGTATCTATAATACCCTGATTTACACGCATAAATGAAGTTACAATTTCCATTTCATTTTCAATGGAATCAAGATTACGTATATATACTTCTCTTTGACACTGTCTATATTCATTTGAAAAACTTAAATATTCTAAAAAAAAATCGTGTGAATTACTCGCGTATCCAAGTTCTTGTAATTCTTCTATAGTTTCACAAAGGGGTAGGTTTAAAGCGTTACAATATGCCTCGAGTGCTTCGCTTTTAATATTTTTAGTTACACGGTATCTTTTTTTACACGTTTTTAAGGCTCGTCTTATTCTCTTTCGTTCACGGACGAAACCCATACACTTAGTAACTATTGTATCTAATGGGTTTTCTCTTAATCTAACTGGTAAAGTACGAACACGTCGAGTATTTCTAGAAATATCACGGAGTGTATTACAAATTTCTAAATAATCACCTTCAGGTATTTCGTCTGAGTGATTATCAACTAAGCTCATGATTTTTTGTAGAGTAGTAGTTGTCATAGTATATATTAAAACTTTCTATTTTTTAAATGGAATTCTTCTAGATATGACCTGTAAAATTCAGTCTCGTTTGACACGCACGGATCGAGATGTAAGAGTTTTTTGTAAGTAAAAACGTTTTTAATACCCAGTTCTTCAGATCTAGCGGCAATAGCATAATTTCTGACCGACTGTGTTACATTTTTTCGTTTCGTAAAACTTATATTTTTTTTAATTATTTTTTTTGAATTTTCTTCTATTTTTTCAATCTTATAAATATCAAATTCATCTTTCAGAAATATGTACTTTTCTTTCCAATAATCTCGTTCTTTATAAACACTCACCATGTGCTTATTTATTTTGTACAGTTCCGGATACTTTTCCTTTGTTGTTTCCTTCATTTTTTAATAAAAGTAAGGCTTCAATTACTTCAGCAATTTCGTTGTGTTTTAAGCAGAATCCGTTCTTACCAGCTCTACAATAACAGGGTTGGTAGCAACAATTTGGTCTCATTTATTTTTATATTTTATGTTTTTATATTTCAACTTAGGACTCCGATTCACTTACAATTTCACCCTCTTCGATTTCAGATTCAGTTTCAGATTCAGAAAGCATTTCACTTTCTTCATCACTTGAGTATTCGTTTGTACGGTTTACATCGTCTATATTATTAGGAAGAATATCGTAAAGATTATCCCAATTTACATGGCTCTTGATTTCATAATCATCAATAAAGTCGTCCATTGAAATTTTATCATGAACACCCCAATCTTCTTGAAATAACCATCTCCAATACCCAATATCTTTGTATTCAATTTTAGAAGGAAACAGTTCAATCGAATAATTTTCACCTTCTCTATACTTATTTCTATAAAGACTTTCGATGGTTTCTTCTACATAAATATCATACATGTGTTCTAAAACACCGACAGGGGATTCACAAACATTTATTTTGGGTTCATAAGAAAACGTTGTAAAATGTGCCTGTCCATAACTTGTTTCAATTCTTTTCTTTGAAACTCCCATGTAAGCGATATAATTTTTATTATTGGAAGGAATAAGATGTTCGGGATATCCAAATTCTGCGCGTAAACCATAGACATTACAGGTTTTATTGTTCAAATTACTACATAAATCATTAAGGTGAGAAAGTTTTACGAGCGAGGTACAGTTTTTTAAAAGTTCGTGTGTAAGGTTGTTAGACATGTTATATCATTAAAAAGTCTATATTTTTTAAGTATGATTAAATTTCCATTTTTGTTTTTGGTAACGTTTGTAAAAGACATTCCCAGTCAACATTTTCTGGTATTTTGTTTTTTGAAAAAAACTTTTCGCCAGATTCGATATCTTCAAAATATCTCTTCATATATTTAGTCCACATACGTCTTTCTGATCTGATAACATAAGGTACAATTATCATTTCTCTGTAATCTACTACTGATCCATCTTTAGGAGATAATTCATCCACAAGCATATTTAAAAAAGGTAATGTAATTTCTTCACACCCCTTATTTTCATGATAAAATTGAATCATTCGAATGTCCTCTCTATTGCTGACCTTACTCAAACAAACATAACCGAGATACGTATTATCACCGAGTTTAGTCGGAAAACCTTCTTTGGGTTTAAGTGCAAAAACTTCAACGTCAATAGGTTCGAATAAACCCAAGGCATTAGACATGACTTCGTTCATATCTTTGAGTTGAACAATTTCAGTGTGTGTTTTTAAAAGATTAAAGAATAAAGACATTTTTGTTTTTTTATTTAATTTTTATATTTCGTCGATCTCACTTAGGTCATCGTCGTTCATTAATAACTCTTCAGCTACAATTTGATAAAAGGCCATTTTATACGCTAAGAATCCAAAAAGTGTCGCACCCATGTTAAAATCAAAAGGTAAACTCGAGGAATTCCATACCGATTCTCCTAAAGCAAGAAATGTAGGTACTAATAACCTTTTATTTAAACCCGGTGTTTTTCCAATATTATCGACGTAAGATGAAAGCGAATCTACGTATATACACGATGCTATTGTACCTAAACTTGCAGATATACCATCAACAGGTGTATGAAAAATAAAATGGTATGTCGAGATCGCAGCTCCGTATCTCAGAGTCGTTTTTTTAATTTTAGACTTTATTTGTTCATATTCTGCTATACCTTCTTTTCTTTTAACTGGACATGATATTCTAAGTGTTTTTTGTGTAGGATTTATTATATTTAACATTAATTACTATACATTACAATTTATTCGTTAAGTATCTAATATGTGATATCGATATTAATATTTTCATCGTTAAAATATTTTTTTTTAAATTCGCGTTCTTTATTGAGAAATTCTTCACATCTGTTAACTGATTCGTATATACGAACTTGAATTTCAGTTAATCTATCTTCGTGTGTAAAATTATCTTGTTTTCTAGACATTTTTCTCCATTTTTCACCGAAAAGGTTTATGTATTTCAAATTACGTCTTTCGTATTCTAGTTCATTTAACATTGTTCTGTATAAAACCAATGAATACGAATCATATTCTTCACGTTTAAAATCGTCGTAACAAAACTCTTCATATGCCAGTGTTTTCATACGTTGGTAAAGTTGGCTCCCCCCATTTTTCTTTCCATTTTCTGGCCAAAGTTTCGAGTCTTTCTTTTGAGAATCGTGTATTTCGTAATTGTTTTTCCGGGGCTCCTGGACACACAAGGTTTTCGTATTCGTATTTTTGAGATTTTTCCCATATAATCCTTTGAACGTCTTCACAGAGTTCATTTGTCGCTTGACAGAAAGCGATTTTGT
>MDSV01227704.1_pt1 | contig 17824 bp, 15 predicted proteins | sample 810851 | NCBI WGS metagenome assembly MDSV01 (sample SAMN05326640, study PRJNA326480) | marine metagenome | isolation source: seawater | place: Atlantic Ocean: North East | collected 2012 | reverse complement strand
TTGAGTTATTATTATTAATTATACTATAAAACTTATTATCTGTTTTTTTTATGTATGGAAAAATAAAATTAAATTCATTAATTGATTTATTTTGGATGCTTAGTATTTCATTAATTAAATTTTCTCTTTCAGAAAATGAAAACTCATAATGCTTTCCTAGAATGATGGATATAAAAAGAATGAAATAGAAAATATTTTTTCGAAAAATAATCATATATTAAACAGTATTAAGGTGAATAACATTAAAATGTTCACAAAGTGAATTATGTTAAATTTCCTAATAATTTGATCTTGCAAAATAATCTTATACATAATTAAAATCATAACAACTTTTAAAAAAAATAAATCTATTGGAATACTAATTTTAAGAGGCATAATTATACAAGCAAAAAATAAAATTAAATATTCAGTCGGAGACTCTAATAGATCATTTTTTTCTTTAAATAACCCAAACAAAGAAAAACCTATTCCAATAATTATAGGGTACCAAATAAAATCCCTTATTGTAATTATCCAATTTTCACTAAGTGAATTATCTACATTAATAAAAGAGAAATAGAGCATTAATATTGACGAAGCTAAAATTGATATATCTATATTATTATTTTTTCTAGTCCTCTTATCTAAAATAAATAGCAAATTAATAAATAGAACTAGAAGGCAAATATAAAGAAAATTATAATTAAAAATAAATTGACTATTATAGTTGGCAAACATTATTAAAGAAATGATAATCGAAAAAAAGAAATAAATGTACGCTTTATCTAGTAAATAAATTTTTTCAAAAATAGTATTGAAAGAATATGGTCTAATTTTTAAAATTGTAAATATATGTTTTATTATTAATAACAAAATTATAATTAGGTAAATATCAGAAAAGGTATAGTTGAGAATGTAAAGTGAGATAATTGAAAGTATACTTTGAAGAATATAAAGTGTAGAAACTGAATTTTTATGAGATAATCCATAAGATAAAATGACATGATGAATATGTAATTTATCTGCCTTAAAAATATGATGTCCTCTTAACAGTCTTCTTACAAAGGCATATGTAGTGTCAATTATAGGCAATCCAATACACAAGAGCACAGATATTATATAATAATTCTGTTTACTAGAATTAAAAGAATCAGTAATAATTAAAATGCTTAATACAGCAATAGAGTAGCCCAGCATATAGCTACCCGTATCACCTAAAAATATTTTTGCCGGATAAGAATTCCTTCTTAAAAAAGCAAATAAAATTCCGAGTATACTATAAAAAACAATATTAAAATCACTATTTAATAATATCAATAAAGTAGATATACTAATAACAGCTAAACCTGAAGCCAAACCATCTAGACCATCGATCAGATTATATGCATTAATAATAGATATGATAAAAAATATTGTAAGTAATAATGAGGCAAATTTATTTCCTAAAATATCAAAGTTAATAAAATCTGCCGATAACGATATAAAAATTGTTGCAGATACTATCTGAGTTAAAAGCTTAACTTTTGGAGTTAAATCATTTTTATCATCCATTAAACCCATTATAAATAGAATTAGGAGGCCTAAAAAATAAGATAATGATAATATTGCGTGTTGGGTATACTGCAATACAAAAGCAATTAAAGAAATTGATATTCCAACAAAAATAATTAGGCCTCCACCACTTGGAGTATCAAAATTATGAACTTTTCTCTTATTTGGCTTATCTATAATATTTAGATCCCTTATTACTTTTAATCCAAATGGCATTAATATAAATGTGATTGTAAAAGACCCTAAAAAATAATATAAATAATTAATCTCCATTATCTCTGAATTGTTTTATAAATAGATTCAGATAAATCGTGCTTAGGTTGAAAATTAAAAGATTGTATTTTTTTACAACTTAAAGAGGTTTCATTCATTGATTTATTAATGCGATCAATATTTATTGCTGTTCTCTTGTTTGAAATCAAGCAGAAAAACTTGATTACAGAAACACCTAAATAAGCAAAAAAATAAGGAACGTTAATCACATTTTTAGATTTAGAAATAAGGGATACTTTATCACATATTTGTCTTACAGTTTTAAAAGGAAAATCTGAATAGTTAAAAATCGAAATTTTAGAATCAGTTTTTTTAACTATATAAATTGTAAAATCAACTAAGTTTTCAACGTAACAAATAGATTTAACATTATCGCCTTTACCAATTATGAAAAATTTATTATCTATGATATAATTTATCAATCTATTCATATTACTTTTTGAGCCAACACCATAGACTACACTAGGTCTTATAATTATTAATTTTCGATTATCTAAATTAGCCCATCTTATTAAACAGTTTTCAGCCTTTAGCTTGCTTTTACCATAATGACTTTTTGGAGATAATTTGTCTTGCTCTGATGCATTTATAAAGCTATCTCCATATACTGAGGCAGAACTATAATATACTATGTTATTTATATTTTGAGTTTCACAAAAGTCTAGCACATTATTTATTCCGTCAAAATTGGTCTTATAATATTCTAAGTGATTAGAAATATCATCTCTATGCACAGCAGCTAAAATATACACAGAATCTATTTTCTGATTTATTTTATTCAGATCACTTCTATTTTTAATGTCACCAATAAAAGTATCAATTTGCCCTTCATTAGAATCCTTTAAATCAAAATTAAATACTTTATGATTTTCTGAAATCAACTTTCTAATTAAGAATGTGCCAATAAAACCACTTCCTCCAATGATGAGACATCGCATATTTAATACCTTAATTTATTATATGACCACTTTCTAATATAAACTGGTAAAAATCTAAATAATATTGATAATATTTTAAGAAAATTAAATTTAAGGGATAGTGTGTTATATGAATATTTAGCAATAATTTGTCTTTTTATAGCACTAAAATCAGAACGTCTAGCTTGAAGGCCATCAACTCTATAGTAAAGTAATGGCTCTTGAAGATTTGATATAATTATATTATTTTTAAAAGCTCTAGCAGAAAACTCAATATCTTGAGCAGTTAGAAATTTCTCATTATAATATCCAATTTTATTAAATAATTTTAATCTGAAAACAACCGTAGGATGTATAAAAGCAGACCTATAGTGAAAATACTCTTTTATATCACTATAAGACATGGGTCGCTTATTAATAAAGCCGTCTTCTAAATTGCTTTTATCATCAAATTCTTTAGACCAAGCTCCTAGAATGTCAATTTTAGAATTTTTTTCTAAATACTCAATTTGCTTTTCAATTCTAGTAAGATAAGCTATATCATCTGAATCCATCCTGGCATAATACTTAGTATCAGATGATTGTATGGATTTATTAAGAACATATGGCAATCCTTTTTTTGGAAAAACCAAAACCTTAATGTTTGAACAAGCATTTTCATAAGTTTTAATTAACGAATACAAATCATTGTTAATTGGTCCATCCTGTATCAGATGTATACAGTCAATTCTAAGAGTTTGATTTATTATAGAATCGATAGAGTTTTTTAAATACTCTAGATTAGTATCATTTGTAAAAGGTATCCCTACAGTAACACTAGCATCTTTCATATGGCTAAAAAATTTCCCAAAATCTCATCATATTTAACGGGTGAAAATTTTCCTAAATTATTTTCCGGTGTGAGAGTTATTTCGCCAAAAAAAACATTATTAAAAATAGAATAAAGATCAATTCTTGAAAATGGCAAACCTTCGCTTAAAATTTTCGAAATTTCAATCATTTCATTTAGATTTGAAGGTTTGGTAACATTTTTTTCAAAACCAGGATAATTTAATTCAAAAGGCATTTTTCTCCATTTGATATCATAAAAATTTCGTTTATGATTTGCTTCTCTATCAATATCTACTTGAATATATTTCACTTCTCCATTAAAACAGAAGAATTTATAATCCTTAGGGATATTGCCTGATTCATCCACTAGAAGATCTTCAATTATAATTTGAGGTTTAATATTTTTATATTGATATTCTCTACCTAAATAAAAATAATTCATAGATAAATAAAGCTTACATTTATTAATAATATTTTTTAAGTCTATATTTTTTTTGTTTTTAACAATTATATTCCATCCGCTAGCATGTGTAGACTTTATAATGAATGATTTAGGTAATTTTTCAAATGGAATTGAATTTGGATCCGATGTCACAAATAATGTATCTAAAACATACTTATCCCCAATTTTATTTTTAACGTGTTTCTTAACAAGATATTTGTCACATAAATGTGAATTGTCATTTTTATTAAATAGCTTTAGGTGGGCAATCTTTTCATTAAATGTTTTTGGTGATTTGAAGTTAGGTATTCTTTTATGCCTAATTAAATATCTAAATAATTCAAAAAAATAATCATTACTAACAATTTTTACTAGGTTATACTTTGCCTTATCTAGGAACACTCAATTACCCCCTACCTAAAAATAGATTCAAAAAATTGTTTTTAATACAATACATAAAACTATTTGATTCAAAAATAAATCTAAGCTTGTCCTTAAAACTTATTTTTGAAAAAATTATACGAAACCAATCACCAGAAAATCTATAATGTTCAGCTTTAAGGTAATTATTAATGTTGTTAAGGTCTTGAATTTTTATCTTTTCACCATTTTTTTTAATAAATTCAGATAATACCATGCTTCTTCTAGAGTGAATTTTTTCACTTTTATCCTTAAAGGTATTCATAGTGCCTATACTTAAAAAAGAATTATTTTCATGTATTCTATATTTAGCAATTATATTTCTGACATGAATTAATTCATCAGAGAAATGATGAATATATAGTCTCATCCAAAAATCTTCATTTGGTAGCATTTTAGGTATTGGAAAAATTAAATCAGTTAGCTCTTTTGAGTACATTACTGCTTGGCCACTTAAAGAACCATTCCTCCCCTTGGGTATAGTGATAGAGTCATATTTTGCATAATCTGAAATAGTTTCTAATTTACCACAACATGCAACTAGCTTTTTAGTGCTACGTTTTAAAACTTCTATCCTTGAAACTATACTATCAGAAGTCATGATATCATCACCATGAAAAAAACATATAAAGTTTGTTGTTATATATTCATAGCCTCTATTGAATGCATTTATTTTTCCAATTCTTCCAAAATTATAATACCTTATTCTTTGATCTTTAAGATATGATTTTATATAACTTGCAGTTTTATCTGTGGAGCCATCGTCTATAATTATCAATTCAAAATCTTGATGTTTTTGAATTAATATACTTTCTAGAGATTGACGTATATACTTCTCAACGTTGTATATGGGCATAATAATAGAAACTTTCATTTATGAGGCCTTTTGTTTAAAAAAGTACATACTTATACCACCGATACTCATCCATATGTAAGGATATAAAAAAGATCTAGCTAATATAATTTCAGATAAAGTAAATATTGATATATAAAATAAGAATAAAGGCACGCCTTTAATATTAGAATTTCTCAACCAATAGATGAAAATTTTTGTAAATGAAGAAAGTGCAATAGTGATTAAAAGAATAAAGGGAATGAATCCAAACTGCCTCCAAAAAGATAAATAATTATGAATATAATTACCCTTTTTTCCAAAACTATCTTCAACATCTCCCATAAAATCTCCAAGAAGCCAAGAATCATATAAGCTTTCCACGCCTTTTTCAAGCTGCTGTTCCCTCATGCTATGAGATAAATCATAGGAACCAAAAACCATTCTGATCATTCTATTGTCAGTAAAGCTATTATTATCTAGATTAATAAATAATAGTAAGGCAGACAAACCAACAAGCGAAAACATGGCTCTTTTATTTTTTTTATAAAGAAATACAATAGATGTTAGAATAAAACAGTAAAATGATGCTCTAGAGAATAATGCAAATAGACAAATTGATGAAATTGCAATTAAAAAAATTTCTTTTTTTGAGTTATCAAGTCTACATAATACAAATATTGACAATACCGCAAACGAATCAGCTAACATTAAATATATTTGAGTACCTCCTAAAAAAATTGCAAATACTACTGTATTTGACAAAGCACTCCATAGTATAATTAAGGATAAAAGGATCCAAGCCAAGAAAATAAATTTAAAAAATTTATCATTATCCCATATTTTTACAATATTCATTCCAGCTATCCAAAAAAGCCAATATTGAACGATTGTTTGAGATATAATAGTAAGGTATATGTAAGATCCAGCATTTGAATAATTTGGAATAAATGGATAGGAAAATATCTGAATCAAAGAAACCATTAACAACAGCCAAAAAGTACTAAGTCCAGTAAATGACTTTTTTAAATTGCTATCCTTATAATTATAAATATTTGAAAATATAAATAATAAAAATAAAACTATATAAATAGATGTTATATTGATTCTAGGGAAGTCCAAAACATATTCAAAATATTTATATACAGGTCTTATGCTAAGAGCTATAGATAAAAAGATTATACTTATGACTTCATTAATTGAAAGAGATTTCATTTTAGATTATTTTGATAAAAATTAAACTTTATAATCTCAATAAAGCTATACAATATATATAGTAATAGTACACATGTTAAAACGAGTGTGTATATGGGTGTGATTACAAAATAATAAATTAGAACAATTAGACACAATAATATAAAATATTCAAGCCTATTTTTCATACAATCTAATAGAAGTGCGTATATATTTAGATTGCTAAGTTTTAACATGTATATCAAATAAATTAACCAGATTAAACAATTTGAAGCTGAATATAAAATTAATGCTAAAAATATATTATTAAAATATACGCCAATGCCTAATGAAATAAATCTACCAATAAGTATAAAACTGTTAAATTTAAGCTCAAGCTCTTGCTTATAATAAATTGTAGGGATAGATGACAATGGAGCAGCTATGAAAGTTATAAATAGCCATGGAGATAATATTCGGACAATTTCACCAACCTCTGACCAATTTTCGCTAAAAATAGAATTAAAAATATTTGGGGCCAAAAATATACATATAAATATAAATGGAAAAGCTACATGAAATAAAATCTTAAAGTACTTAGTTATACTATCAGGAAGCATTCCTTTATTCAAATTAGATGCTGCCTCGGAAAAAAATATTTTACCTATAGAATGTCCTATTAGCATTACTGGCATATTTACAGCTCTATGGCTTAAAAGATACAATGAGGCATATTTAGCATGCTGGGAATCAAAACAAAGCCATATTACAATTATTGGAAGCCAGATACCAAGTGTATTAATAAGTTGAGATGGAGTTGAGAATAGGGGGAATTTACTATACTTTATTAAAACTAGTTTTAAATCTTTAATTTCAAAAATAAATAATTTATATAGTGTATTAATTTTTATACGACTTACACTTAAAATTAGCATTAAAAACAAACCTAACAATAAAGCAATTTGATGACTATAAATTAAATATAGATAATTTTTCAAACCGTAATATTTAAATATAAAAATTGGAAGAACTGCGTATAAAAAACCAAATCCAATTTTTGCAATACTTATATACTTGAATTTTTTTTGGTAAAGCAAAACATTATATATTATATGATAAAACAAAGAAGTTAAGAATATCCCAGTAGGTACAAAATATTGCAAATCTTGTAAATATTCTACATTAACATTACTACCAAGTATAAACTCTCTATATATTGCAATCAAAATGAATACTATTAAAGAAACTAAAATTGAATTCAAGATACTCAATCTAAGTAAATCATATCTTTCTTTGGCTAAGCTAACTAGAGGAATTCCTAGTTCGTACTTAAGAGCAGCAATTATTGCAATTACATTAATAATCGTTAGATAAATTGTATAAACAGAAAATTCTTCTGGAGTATATATTCTAGTGAGTATTGGAGAAAAAATTATTGGAAAGAAATAAGTCCCCAATGATCCGCCTACCAATGTAAACAGCTGACTTATTAGGGAATTATTTTTATTAATTTTATTTTTATCCAAATTTTCTTTTTAGAACGAAGAAATAGATAGCACCAAAAAGTGAACTAACAAAGGAAAGAGCTATAATTAAAAGACTTCTAGGCCAAGATTGCTTAATTGGCTGCGTAGGCTCTTGAATCATCAATAATGTTTCAGTATTATCTTTTTCTAAGTTTTCTGCTTTTTCAAAATCTAAACGTTGAGCAAGGTATAATTCTCTTTGAATTAATACTTCATCATTTAATTTTTTTGTTATTATCTCTATATTCGTTTGCTTTTGCTCTGCAACATCATATTTATTTAAATGTATTTTTAAGTCCTCAAAAGCTTTATTGTAGTCATTTTTATATTTATCAACTTTATTACCAATATTAAATTTTAAATCTTTGTAGTGTTCACTGGTAGAAGTTTTAATGAAATTTCTAATTTCTTTAATTAAGTTATCCATAATCATTTTAGAAAGGATTCTGTCTTCTGTCTCACATGACATCGTAATTAATTTTGATTCTTCATTAATGCCTATGTTTATTGATTTTCGTAATTTTTCTTTTAATAAGAATTTACGTTCATCCTTATTGACAATACTTTCAAAATCCCAAAATTCAGACAGCGATAAAAACTCTTTTGAAAGTGATGTTTCAAATTTACTATTAATGATAGACATCAAAATCTTATCACTATTATAGATTAGGTCAGGAATATAAATATTAAAATTCTTATCATTTGCACCTAAGCCTAACTGCTTTTCTACCAACTTACCAAAAGATGAACTCATTCCAGATAAAGAACCTCCTGTTTTTTTTTGATAAAAACTAGATTCTGATTTGAAATAAGGGGTTGCAATAAAATAACAATAAAAGATTGAAATAAATGTAACACTCGTTACTATTATTGAAAGATGCCTTTGATTTTCTTGAATTACTATTTTAATATCATTTATACTCATAATTATTGACCTAAATTGTTGATTACTGCTAAAATAGTTAGCACTTGACTTGTAACTTGAATTACATCTTTAAAACGGTCAAAACTATTGTAGTCATTTTTTTCTTCAAGAAATATAATATCTTGACTGTTTAAACTACCTTTAAAATCCTTGTAATATATTCTATCTCCAGTTCCAGAGTCAATTATATAAAACTTATTTGTTGAATTGCCTGTAGGTCCTCCAGCCATCTCAATATAATCCTCTATATCTTTTCCTAATATATACGGATACCGGCCCGGGTTTCTAGATGCGCCAATTACTTCTATAAAATCGTATTTTTTAGGAATACTAATTATATCTTTATCAAATAATTTATAGTCTGACATTAAACTAGAATTAACATTAAAATCTGTATTTGATATTCCACCTCTGTCAGATCGAGCACGAGCTCTCATATAAGATTTATCCAAATCAGAGCGTGAATCAGAATCTAGGGCCAAAATTCTATTTAACTCTCTATCTCCAAGATTATTAATGATCTCATTATTTAAAATAATTTTTGATGAATCCGCATTTTTTGAGTAGCCTCCACTTCTATCAATAATCTCTTTAATCGTAATATTGGATTCTATAGCATACCTTCCTGGATTCCTAACTTCACCGCTAATTGTAACATATTCTTTTAATTTAAAGTCAGTTATAGGCTTAATAAGAACTTCATCATCAGGCATTAACAAAAAGGATAAAAATGAATCATGATCTAGATATATTAATTCTTTATCTAAAGCATTTTTATATCTAGTTACTTCAATATTAGTAAGGTCTGCATTATTTTTAGTTCCACCAGATATAGAAATCAATTTTCCAAGGTTATCACCTTCTGCATATTCATATTCACCTGGGCTCATAACCGCACCAAAAATACTAATATTATTTTTTGTGAATTTTAATTTTACTATATCCCCAAGTTTTAGATAAGGATTTTCATTTACTGTGCCGTTTACTTTAAATGACAACAAATCAAATCGATTAACACCATCACTACTTTGAATAGTGATATTTCTAGAAGAAATCTGATTTTCGAAATTACCATTTGAAGCAAGAATCTTATCAGAGTGCATATTGTTGATTTCATCAAACAAATCAAGTAGTCTAGTTGAGGAATTAACTGAAAAATATCCAGAAGGAATATTAAAAGGGGCAGACACTAAGACTTTAAAATTTTTAATTTTAGCTAAAGTCAGCTCAATAGATGAATTTTGTATTTTATCATTACATTTCTTACTAATTAATTCAAATGCAATTGTAAGGGTTAACTTATCAACATTGATTTTGCCTACTGAAGGTATTACCACATCACCTAAATATGATACTTTTAATCGTTCATTGATTATATTACTTGAAGTGACCATAGAAAAGTCAATCTCATCCCCAGGCCCAACAACATAAACATCTGGGTTAATAGTACTATCAAGTAAAATAGAATCATCATTGTAGTAACCATGATAGCGGATACTTTCTGATACATTAGGAAGCAACAAACAAGTTATTATAATTAGTATATATATATATTCTCTCATAAGTATTTATTATATTGGCTAAGTTAACATTATTTACAAATAAAAAGTATTATTTATAATAAACCACGTTTTTTTCTTAAATACCAATCTATGACCATTGCCAGCATAGCAATTAATAGAGCTATAAGATAATCTTTACTGTCATAAATATTATTCGTGCTCTCAACCTTATAACTCATAGAGTTACTAGCTAAATTATCTAAGTAATTGCCTTCATCAGAATATATACCATTTGTTTGGCTTGATATTTTATTTAAATAGTTAATATTTTGACCACTTAAAGTACTCTCGTTATCATGTTTAAATATTTCAATAATCAATTTGTTGCTATTTTTTTTATTTTTATTTAAAAGATATATATTGTAAGTACCTGGAATAGTGATAGCCGGAATCGTGAATTGGCTAAAATTATCTGGCCCAATTGCATACTGAGCATATAAGCTATCTTTTCCATCTTTAATCTTTAATATTAAATCTGTATATATGATTTTACTGTTGTCTATTAGGTCAAGGTCTATTTCTTCATTATTAAAAAACTTATTTCTATCAACAAAAATTCTTGTCTGATTATTTTGATAATATGCTTCCTTAAATAGAATTTCAAAAAGATTATTAAAAGAATCGCTGTCATTTGTCAACTTATAAGATATAGAAGATAGATTTGGACAAAAGATAAACATAGAAAGATTTTCAAATAACACTGCTGGTGATCCGTTTGAATAATAAATATTTTTCTTATTATTATTAGTAGTTGAAATTTTATAGTAAGAAGTTGGAGGAATAGAATAACTTGATATATAGCTACTGTATAAATCATTATGTTGAAAAACTAAATTTTCATTAATCTCTTTTGTAACTGAAAAATTGAAATTATCAGATATTCTATTAACTATTTCAAAATCCTGATTAGGTCCCATTATCATTACAAAAGGAATTTTATTATCATTTAGTTTTCTAGCAATACTATTAAATTCTCTAAATTGCTTTGCATTAGCTGGATAATTATCAAATACTAATAGTTGCAAATCTGAATAATTAATATCAATACTATCATCTAAAAATAAATGAAAAATATTTTTATTGAATGATTGTAATTTTTGTTTTATAAATCTTGTATTTAGAGATGGTATTCCTGTTATTAAAGATATATTTTTATCTTTATATTCATCAATAAACACGTTAGCATAATTATCAAAAACATTGTCGTCAAAATCAATATCAATATCTAAAGTAATATCAGTATAATTATTAAAAATATTTCCACCTATTTTTAGTGTGTCTAAATATGAACCACTTTGATTTTTAAGATGAATTTTTTTATTTCTTATTAACGACTTAGAATTACGAAGAAAAAGATCAATACTATCTAATTTCATGTTCATCCAATCTACTCTATATGTCAGAAGATTATTTTCTATTTTAGCATCAGCCACTGATACTTTAGCTATACTATCAAGCAAACCAATACCAATTGTATTAATAGGATGATAGGAGTTATAGTTATTTCGATTAAGATAATTTAGACCATCACTAATTAATAAGTTTTGATCAGCATTATTAGAAATTATATAATCATTTAAACGTTTAAAGTTTGTAATCGTATCTGAAAGAGTAATATCTTCTAACAACGGTCTAATATTATCTCCAAATAAGTATTTATTTATACTAAAGTCATTATTAGATTTATCGATTATTTTTTTTAGAATAGCATTTAAACTATCTATAGAAATATTATTTATCATACTAGCAGAATTATCTATATATATATTCATTTTTTTCTTATCGCTATTATATTTTTTAACTTTTAATATTGGTTGAAATAGAAAAAAAGAAATAACGAAAAATGCAATAAACCTAAATAGGATTTTAAATCTCAAATTATCTAACATCCTTTTTTTATAACTATAGTAAATAAATAAAATAGAGAGGAGAAGTATGAAAGTTGATGAAATGGTAACTAAATTTAAATTAAGTAATGAAAACTGCATTAAATTATTGATTCATTAGCAAATTTGGATTGACTTCTAAAGTAATATCTGAAAATTTATTATTAATTACTTTTTCATATCCAGCCATACATATCATAGCTGCATTATCTGTACAATACTTCATACTAGGGCAATTAATGTTGTACTCTTCTTTGGCATTTAATTCACTGATTTTATCTCTAAATCTCATATTTGCAATAACGCCACCTGATACGAAAATATCATAAACTTTAGTTTGATCTGCGATAAAAGTCATTTTTTGAAGTAATGTTTCAAGAATAGTCTCTTGGTAAGATGCTGCAATATGTTTTTTATTTTTGTTAATCATTTCTTGATTATTATTTTTAATCAAATAATACAACGAAGTCTTCAAACCGCTAAAAGAAAAATTATTTACAGAATCCTTAATCTTTGCTATTGGAAATTTAAACTTCGTTAAATCTCCTCCTTTTGCAAGTTTCTCAATCTCAGGTCCCCCAGGATAAGACATACCTAATAACCTTGCCCCTTTATCAAATGCTTCTCCTGCAGCATCATCAATTGTATTAGATAGTAATTCGTAATTTTTATATTCTTTAACATTCCATATCTGAGTGTGGCCACCAGAGACAAGTAAGCAAAGAAAAGGATATTTTATTTCTTTTAAATCAATGAAATTTGAAAATAGATGACCTTCCATATGATTAACACCAACTAGAGGTATGTTTTTAGATATAGAAAGACCTTTTGCAAAATTAACTCCAACCATCAATGCGCCCTTTAAACCAGGACCGTTGGTTACAGCTATCGCATCTATATTATCTATTTTAATTCCAGATTCAACTAAGGCAAGTTCCACTACTTTTGAAATTAGGTCTAAGTGTTCCCTGGAGGCAATTTCAGGCACAACTCCTCCATACTCACTATGAATAACCTGATTTATAGTAGTATTACTTAGTATTTTTCTATTGTGAGAAACGGAGGCAGAAGTTTCATCACAAGAACTTTCTATGCCAAGAATATACATATCAAATAATAGTTATTTTAAAGTTCTATTCTTTATCTGATGGAGTTGAATCTTCCTTGTCAGTGTTGACATCTGCAGTAAAGAATATTTTTTTCATAGAATTATTAACCTCTGAAACTTTTAGGCTATACTCTGAATCTAACAGATACTGATTTTTTAAACTATCTATCTCACTATCAGATAAATCTTTAAATGGAATTATTCCTTCAATAGAATCTGCTGTTGAAAATATTATTCCTTTATCTAAGATCTTTACTACACTAGCTTTCACAGAATCACCACTTTTATAGGTATTTAAAGGGTCTTCTTGAAGCTGCTTCAAACCAACTCCTAGTTTTCTTTCTTCAGATGAAACTTCTAAAATTTTAACTTCAATCTGATCATTAAGACTTAAAAGCTCAGAAGGATGCTTAACTACAGTAGTCCAACTCATATCTGATATGTGCAACAAGCCATCAACGCCTTCTTCAAGTTCAACAAAAGCACCATATTGAGTAAAATGCTTAACAATACCTTTATGATTTGTATCTGTAGGATATTTATTTTCAATTGACTCCCAAGGGTCTTTCAATAATTGCTTTATACCTAATGCAATTTTTTTCTCTGCAATATCAAGAGAAATAACTACAGCCTCAACTTCATCATTTATTTGGTATATGTCCTTAGGATGCTTAATATGTTTTGTCCATGACATTTCAGAAATATGAATCAAACCTTCAATACCTTCTTCTAACTCAAGAAAAAGGCCATAATTCATTAAATTAACAACTTTGCCTTTAACTTTAGTGCCCTCAGAATATTTACTTTCAATACTAGACCACGGGTTCTCTTCTAGCTGCTTCATGCCCAATGAAATTTTAATATTTTTAACATCAAAATCAATTACTTTAACTTTAATTTTTTCACCTAGCGTGATTTTTTCAGATGGATGATTGATTCGCCCCCAAGTAATATCTGTAATATGTAAAAGGCCATCAATACCACCTAAATCAACAAATGCTCCAAATTCAGTAACATTCTTAACAATACCTTCAAGAATCATACCAACTTCCATTTGAGCCAGTATCTCTTGTCTTTTCTCTTTCATTTCATCATTTAATAGCTCTTTTCTAGATAAAACAATATTTCTTCTAATTTCATTAAATTTGACTATTTTAAAATCACATTCTAAATCAATGTACTTATCGAAATCAGAAACCGTATAAACTTCAATTTGAGAACCTGGCAGAAAACCTTGCACGCCACCAAGCTCTACAATCATACCACCTTTGATTCTTTTAATAATTTTTCCTTGAACAAGACCATCATCATCAAAGGTATCTCTTAATTCTTGCCATTTAACTTCAAAATCTGCTTTTTGCTTAGATAGAACAAAGTTACCTTTTGAATCTTCAAAAGATTTAATAAATACTTTAATTTCATCATTGATATCAGGAATTTCGGCAAATTCATCTTTCATAACCATTCCTTCGGATTTAAAACCAATATCAACAAAAATACCCTTATCTGTAATATCAACTACACGCCCATTTACAATCCTATTTTGCTTTATATCAATTATATTTTGATCGTACATTGAAGTGTCGATAGCAGGCTCCGATTCAGACGCCATATTTTCATTTAATTCTTTTATATCAATTGTTTTCATATCAAAAATAACACTGTTATCTAAATAATTAACGGTTGTAGACATAGGAGTTTCCTCTACAGAAGCTTGGTCAACAGAAGTTTCCTCTAAAGGAGCCTGCTCAACAGAAGTTTCCTCTACAGGAGCTTCCTCTACAGAAGACTCTATTTTTTTATCCATACTTTGTTCTAAATTATTTTCGTTATTATTTTCTTGATTCATTAATTTACCTTCTTCTATTTTTATTGTTTGTTTATAAAAGTTACCATTTCTTTGACTTGCTCATCCAAACTAAGATAAGTAGTATCAATTTTTATTGCATCATCTGCTTTTAATAGTGGAGAATATTTTCTGTTTCGATCGACTTCATCTCTTTTTTCAATCATTTTACAAACATCTAAATAACTGATTTTATTTTTTTGATATTCAGATAATTCACTATATCTTCTTTCAGCCCTAACCTCAACCTCAGCATCAAGATAAAATTTAAATTCAGCATTTGGAAACACAGTAGTACCAATATCCCTACCATCTAGCACTATATTATTATCTAGGGCTAAATCTCTTTGAATATCAGTCAATTTATTCCTAACACTTTTTTTTGAGCTCACCAAGCTAACATACTTTGTTACCTCAACAGTTCTCAATTCTGATGTAAGGTCTTGATCATTCACAGATATTCTGTTTTTCTTAATATTGTAGTGGACGTGAATATTTTTAATTTCATTATTGATTTTGACATCATCATTCAAATCTACATCTTTATTAAGCAAGAAATATGTCACCGCTCTATATAATGACCCCGAATCGCAATAATAGAAACCCAGCTCTTTAGATAAGATTTTTGCAGTGCTTGTTTTACCCGATCCGGAAGGACCATCAATTGCTATTACCATCTAAATTTCTCCATTTTCAAAAAGCCAAGTAATATACAATATATCTAGAATAAAATTATAGTTTTTATTGAAAATCATTGTGTTAATAAAATTTTAAAATCACTTTTTTTCATTTTTTTGAAACCTCCAACCTTTAAAGTTCCCAAAACAATATTTGCAAATTGATATCTATGGAGAGATAAAACTCTAGATTTGAAATGGATAAAAATACGCTTAATTTCCCTATTCTTTCCTTCTGTCAATGTTATGTCCCAAAATATTTTCCCATCTTCCTTATTAAGTCTTGTCAATTTGGCCTTAACGAAAGTTCCATCATCTAGACGAAGGCCCTTTTTAAGATAATTAAGCTGTTCATTATCAATATCTATTTTTGAAGTAACATAGTATTTTTTTTCTATTTGATGCTTAGGATGAGTTAGTTTGTAAGATAAGTTCCCATTATTTGTTATTAATAAAACACCTGTGGTATCACGATCAAGCCTACCAACAGTAAATAATCTTGAATCTGAATCAATCAGGTCAAAAACGGTTTTTTTGTTATGTTTATCTAGGTTAGAACAAACATATCCTTTAGGCTTATTTAAAAGATACACAATATCATGTGAAGGAGAAAGTACTTGATTATTATACGTTACTATATCGTCATCATTAATCTTGTAGCCAAAATTAGTCATAACTTTACCATTAATTTTAATTAGTCCATCTGCAATTAAAATATCAGCTTTTCGTCTAGATGCTATACCTGATTTCGCAATATATTGATTTAATCTCATATAATTTACTTTTTAACTAAACCAATCTTTCTATATACTTTTGATAATGTTTTGCGTGCAAGGTAACTTGCTTTCTCAGATCCTTCAAACAATACCTGACTAAGATAATCTTTTTCCGATATAATCTTATTATACTTTGTTCTAATCGGTTTAAGAGACTCTGCAATTAACTCACCTAAATCTTGTTTAAAGTCAGAATACATTTTACCTGCATATTTATTCTCAATATCTTTTGGCGATAAACCAGAATAAGATGAATAAAGAGTAATGAGATTCTTGAGTCCAGGCTTATTATCAGAAAAAATAATCTCTGAACCCGAATCAGTAACCGCTCTTTTAATTTTTCGTACAATTGTATCCTCATCATCTAACAACGCAATAAAGTTATTTTCATTTACATCAGATTTAGACATCTTATTTTCTGGATTTTGCAAGCTCATAATTCTCCCACTAGATTTAGGTATATAGGGCTCAGGAACTGTGAATGTAGGAGAATACCTCTGATTAAATCGTTCTGCTAAATTTCTTGATAATTCAAGATGCTGCTTCTGGTCAGCTCCTACAGGAACAAGATCTGCATTGTATATCAGTATATCTGATGCCATTAGCACTGGATAAGTAAATAGTCCGGCATTAATATTTTTAGCATGTTTTTTTGACTTATCTTTGAATTGAGTCATTCTATTTAATTCACCTAAAGAAGCCAAAGTTGATAAAACCCATCCCAATTCTGCATGTTCATGAACGTGAGACTGAATTGCAATCACACTTTTCTCTGGGTTAATACCACAAGCTATATATTGAGCAACAAAAGACAAACACCTTTGCCTAAGTTCCGCAGGAACTTGCTCAACTGTCAAGGAATGTAAATCAACAATTAAAAAAATAGAATTATAGTCATCTTGCAAATTAACCCAATTATTAATTGCTCCAAGCTGATTAGCTATGCAAAGTTTCCCTGATGGCTGTATCCCTGATAATATAGTTTTTTTATCACTCATTTAATTTTTCATGTATAGGTAATCCTTCCATGTCTCCTCAACATCTTTGGTAATATACTGCTTAAAATAAAAAAGATAATTAGGTTTTTTTGGCTTTTTCAA
>MDSV01038328.1_pt1 | contig 17825 bp, 12 predicted proteins | sample 810851 | NCBI WGS metagenome assembly MDSV01 (sample SAMN05326640, study PRJNA326480) | marine metagenome | isolation source: seawater | place: Atlantic Ocean: North East | collected 2012 | reverse complement strand
TATTCTTTATTTATATTTATTCTAGCTGTATTCATTTCGTTATACTTTATTTTTCTCTCTTCCTCCAGTTTTCCTGCTTTTCTTTTTCTTAATTCCAACATTTCTTTTGTTTTACTATTCCATTTTTTGATGATACTGGTTGCATTTTTTGCTTGTAGTTTATTCTGTTTTGCTTGTAGTTTATTCTCTTTTGCTTCTAGTTTATTCTGTTTTGCTTGTTTAAACTTAGCTAATTCATCCTTAGCAGGTTGACTAGGCTTCATATCGTCTCCTAACTGTTTCATTTTATTTTTTTTACTTAAAATTTTCTTCTTTTCTTTCTCACTCTTATTATCTTTCAAATTTAATTTTTCAATCTCTAAGTATAATTTATCATATTGTTTTTGGTTTTTCTCTTTTGCTTTAAAATGTTTATTCACATCATATGTTTGTCTTGCCTCTGCCTCCAACGCTTTCATTTGTTCATTAGTTAAAGGTGCAATAGCTGGTGTATGTTCTGTATCCTTTAGTTGTTCGTCTGACCGATTGATCCCTAATTTAAGCAATTCTTGTTTTTTTAGTTCTTCTTTTTCTTTTTTCGTTTTATTCTTTTTGCTTTTTAAGTATTCGATATTTCTCTCTATTTGCTTTGCATCCCTGATCCCTTTTATAATCAATTCTTGTTTTTTTAGTTCTTCTTTTTCTTTTTTCGTTTTATTCTCTTTGCTTTTTAAGAATTTGATATTTATCTCTATTTGCTTCTCTCTACTGCTCATTTGATTATTTTCCATTGGTATTTCTTCATTTGGAAGTATTGTTGCTCCTTTAGGTTTTGGTCCTGTAGGTGTAGATGGCTCTGAAACATTTGACTTTACCCCTTCTAGCTTATCTAAACGGGCAAGAATTAGATCTAATTTTTTAGCGTTATCATCAGTATTCACGTTTGACTTTGGTTTAGAACTAGGTTTCCCAAATATACTATTCGTTGTTGCTTTTGTTGCTTTTGCCGTTGTTGTTTTTGCCGTTGCTTTCACAGATCCAGCAGGTCCTTTCTTTTTCTTTTTCTGTGCTAATTTACCGTCTCCTTTAGTATATTGACCACGACCATCAATTTGTATATTTGCGTCAAGACCATCTACTTTATCTAATCCTAGATTATCTGGCCCGTGTAATAACCAACCTAATGTAGTGCTTTGAGCAGGACCATATAAGTTTTGATTATAATCATTATATGAAGTATTAGGCATTATTTGTCCAAATACATTTTCTCTTTTTTGATTTAAATTAATATTATAATACAATGATTCCTTTTCAGATAATTGAGTTTGTGGTAAATAAATATTCATTCCTAATTTATCACGTATCTTTTGCTCATTTTTAGCTTCATTTTTCTTTGCTGATATTTTTTCCGCTTCCTCTTTTGACATACATTCACCGATTTCGCTTCCATCTTCTGCAACTTCTTTAAGCTTACCATCACCACAATCTTTAAATTTTGTAGCATTACCATCTAAATCACTAAAAACAATTCTCTTATTTTCCCCTTCTCCTTCTGTTGATGGGATTGCACGTGGTTCACGACCAAGTTTTTTTAATTTTTTTCTAGCTTTCAATAAACTTAGTTTAATATTGGCTTCTTCATTAGTAATCATATCTATTCTGTCCTGAATAAATTGATCAATATCTTCTCCTAATTTTTCCTCCAACTGTCGTTGATTTTGGCCATCAATATATTCAAATGGATAGCTATTATCTGCTTGTGATATTAAAGTAATATCTGAAGTAAAAGGTTTAAGTGCCTTATACATTTTTTTCATTGCATCTATATTTAATTGTTCTTTTTCCTCTTGATCTTTTATTATCATAGCTTTAACAAATGTCGGAAAATTTTTTCCGTCAAGTTCTTTTTCTTGTTTTTTCCAAATTGTACTTAATAATCGCAACATGTTAATTGCAATCGATTGATTTCCTTTCATTAAATTTATATTGTTTAATGAAGTGTTTCCCTGAGTTTTTAATTTTAATTCACTAATATTACTTTTTTCTATTATTCTTCTATCAATTTTATCTCCAGCATCGAAACGACTACACTTAACCCCGGTTGGACATAAAGTGGTAAAACCGTCTTTTATTAACCTCAAAAATTCTTTATCCTTATCACCATCACCATATAGAATATTATTATTCATAATCAACATAGAATAAAATGGATATATAGATACTTTTTTGTTTACATCCGTATGTATAAATGCGGGTGTTTCTTTTTTATCCGTTGATGTTTCCTTCATATCAATACTATCTTTAATTGCGGTTATTGATTTAGTTAATGTCTCTTGAAAATCATTAATTCCTTTTTCAAAATCTAAGTCCAGTTCACTTAAGTTTTTCATTTTTTTTTTAATATCTATATTAGCTGTAGGTTTTGTTTTTTCTAACGCGTCAATATCACGCTCTAATTTTGTTAACTCAGTTTGCGCGTTTTCTAATTTTTTAATATCAACTATTATTGCATTATCTGATAAAGTTGCTCTAATAGGCATTGAAGTTAATGATAAGTTGCCTATGGTTGCTCCTGTAATAAGCTTAAAATCATCTTTTATTGTTACAGTTTCACCGTCACCACCTTTTTGCATTTTTCTTTTTTTTTTCATAGATTTATTTTTCAAATTATATTTTTTATATTTTTTTCTAGAAAGATATCCACCTTTTTTATGTTTATGTTTATGTTTATGTTTATTTCTATATTTTTTTGCACTTTGATTTTTAATTTTATATTTTATTTTGTGAAATCTCTTGGAACTAATATTCATATATATAATATAATATGATTATTTATTATATATTATTTTATTTTAAAATATATATATGAGTATAAATTTATCAAATGCGAAGAAAAAAGATGCAACGTTGAATAATGAATTATTTTTTAATTATAGTAATAAAATTGAAAAAAATGTAAGTTTTGAAATTTCAAATGATATTTTAGAAGTAAAATTACATGATTTACATTGTACTGCTAAATTTGGGAATGTTAAAGACACGACAATGAATATAAATACAATAAAGATAGTTAAGGGGGGGGTAAATGGGTATGAAAATAAACCGGATGGTGAATGTATATTAACATATATACCAACACAGGACACTTTAAATGGTTGTGGTCAAGTATGTATAAAATTAAAAGGATTGGAACCTGATGATCCAAGAATAAATAAATTTTTTGCAAATATGTTGGATGGTGAAAATTTAAATGAGAGCAACACTACTATTAATTTAGATCATTTAATACCAAATGGATCAAAATTTTTTTATGCAAAAACAGAGAGTAGTGCAGTATTAAATATCGTACGGGGAGCTAGTAGTGTAGTATTATTTGATGATTATAATACAGTTTATTGTCCAACAAAACTACTTGATTTGTTGGGAGAAAAATCTCCTAGTACTTCTTCAATAAATGCAACAATTAATATTAATCAGGATGGTTCAGTGAATGATAATGAAGAATTTATAACGGAATGTACACCAATAGGTGCAGATGTAAATACAGAAGATTGGGAGAAACCTGGGCACGCGAATACAATATTTAGTTTTTTTGTAGATAAAAAAGCAAATCAACTTGCCTGGAAAAAAATATCAAATTTTGAATTGTTTAAATTTGGAGATGATTACACAGATGAAGAAGGTAATAAAGGTGGTGATTTCTTTGTGTATATAATATTTCATTTTGTTATCTTAATCTTCGTCGTTATCATTCTTTTAATGGTGGCAAATCTTTTTGCTCCTGGAGAATATTATAAAGAAGGAGTGAAAGTTGGAATAGCACAGACGTTAGGAACAGAGAAATAAATAATAATTAAGTATTAAAATTATTATTTATATTTTAGCGGCAGAATGGAGTTTTTCTTGAACAGGTTTGAAGGCAGGTTCATCTAAAGCATCTGTGGCAACAGAAGGTAACATATTAGCAATGATTTCTTCTTCAACAGTTTTTTCAGGGACTTTATAAAACATCATTTCATTATATTTGGTTTCTTCACTAGGAACATAATTTTTGACAAGACCAGAAGCACTAGTGTATTGCGATCGAGTAATTAAAACATAAGAAGCAATAAGAGCCATAGCACCGACAACTGGATTTACAGTAAGTAAAGCAAGGGCACATAAAACAATAACAGCTTTGCCAATTATAGTATCAATGAGATCGGCAAATGCTTCAGGTACTTTAAAATCGAAAACAATAAATATGACAAATAAAACAGTTAATAATAAATGATGTTTATTTCTAAATAAATTATCAATAAGATTCATATATATGTTATTGTTATATTTTTTCTTTCTCTAAAATTGAATAAAAATAATCTAAAAAAGAAATGACAAATAATATAATGAGTGAATCAGCGACATATTTGGGACAAAAGGGATATACAATAGTGAAGGAATATATGGATGTGAAAGAACAAATGCAATTACGTGAAGATTTAATGATGAAACCATATGTTCCTAAAAGTTCATTAGCAAAGCCATCATTATTTCCAGCATATAGAGAATCAAAAAAGAAATTTTATATACCAAAATTTTATGGAATAGAAAATTATGGGGAACCAGAAGAAGTGAGGTTATGTGAAGGAGAAAAAATAAATTTGAAATTTAAAGGAGAATTGAGGGAGCATCAGAAACCAATAGTAGAAAAATTTATAAAACATGTAAAGAAGGATAATAGTGGATTATTAGAGTTACATACAGGATTTGGAAAGACGTGTTTAGCTTTATATATATTAGCAGAATTGGGAGTGAAAACATTAATAATAGTTCATAAGGAATTTTTATTAAGACAGTGGATAGAGAGAATAGATCAATTTTTACCTGGGGCAAAGATAGGAAAAATACAGGGATCAAAAATAGAAATAGAAAATAAGGATATAGTAATAGGAATGTTACAAAGTTTAAGTATGAAAGATTATGATAGGAAAATATTTTCAAGTTTTGGATTTACTATAATAGATGAGTGTCATCATATAGCGGCAGAGGTTTTTAGTAAAGCTTTATTTAAAATAGTGACGAAGTATGGATTAGGATTAAGTGCTACAATGAAAAGAAAGGATGGATTAACAAAAATGATAAAAATGTTTATGGGAAAAACGGTTTGTAAGCGTGAGAGAAAAGGAGAAGATAATGTAGTTGTGAATGTGATGAATTATAATGTCATTGACGAGGATTTTAATAAATTAGAAAAAAATTGGAGAGGAGATATAAATTATTCAGGAATGATAAAAAAATTATGTGAATTTAATCCAAGGAGAGAATATATATTGAATATAATACAAGAAGAAATAAAAAAGGATATAGTAGACCAACAAATAATGGTGTTAGGTCATAATAAATCGTTATTAATATATTTACACGATGCGATAAAACATAGAGGTATAGCAACAGTAGGATATTATATAGGTGGGATGAAGGAGACAGAATTAAAAATAAGCGAAGGGAAAAAAATAATAATAGCAACATATGCGATGGCAGAAGAAGGATTAGACATAAAAACATTAACAACATTAATAATGGCAACGCCGAAGGTGGATGTTACACAAGCAGTAGGAAGAATTTTGAGACAAAAAAGAAAAGAATCAAAGGTAATAGATATAGTAGATTCGCATGTAGTATTTCAGAGACATTACAAAAAAAGAAAAAGATTTTATAATAAACAAAATTTTAAAATCTTGAATGATATGGTAGAAACAAAGACAAATAATAACAAGAGTATTTTGAAAGGAATATGTTTTATAGACCCAAATGATTAACATTTGATACGTTTTAAATAAGATTTTGGAAAATTTAAAAGAGTGGCTGCATCAAAAATTTTTTTACAATAATTAATAGAAGGTTTACTTTCTTGTAGTCGGACAGAAGGTTCCATTATATAAGCAAAACAATTATAAGTTTTTCTGGTAGAAATGGAATGAACTTTTAATTTATGTTTAATGAAATAAATATTATCAAAAAAACCTTCTTTTTTATTTAATTTTCTGATAGAACCAGTTATATTAATAATGAGTCCATAAACTTTACTATTTTTTCTAGGTTCAATATTAGCTTTAGCTTTTATTTTTTTTTTACCTTGAATAGTTCTATAACGAAAAATATAATTATCTAAATAACCAGTATCAATAATTTTAATATTTTTACAGGGACAATATTTTTTTAATTCATTAATATTCATATTAGAACCATAAGCAAAATAGAACATATATATATTAACAAAATAAATTTTTTACAGTATCACAAGCAGATATATTTTTAATAAATGAATTAGTCCAAATACAAAATTTAACAAACATAAGAAAAATTATGACTAATAATGCATTGCTAGCTAATCGGTAGTTTTTATGATGGTTTACATCCATATAAATGATAAGAAATAAAGCAATAAGCATAAGACTCATAATAACAGGATAAAGTGGGGGCATATATATATTAAGTTAATAATTTAATATATATCAATTAAAGTCCTTTATAATGATTATAATTATCATAACAATTAGGTTGAACTCTATTGTGACTTAATGGAGCAGTAGCCCATGGAGTGGAAGAGTTTAAATTATGTGGAGAGGAATATCCAACGGTAGCACCACCTCTTTGTCTACGTCTTTTGGATTTTCTACGTTTTTTATTTTTATTTTTATAACGTTTTCTACTTTTTCTTCTACTTTTTTTATTTCTGGATTTTTTACGTTTACGATATTTACGTCTAGAACGTCGTTTAGATTTACCTCTTGATTTTTTTTTATTTTTTCTTCTTCTTTTTCTTTTTTTAGATTTGTATCCAGCACATTGATTAGATTTGGTATATTTAGAAAAGCTAGGATAACTGCCTTTAAAGGCAGCGTTATCGGCTACAGATTGTTGATCGAACCCATAACCACCACCAGATTGTTTATCACAGCCATCATAATGTAAACCAACAGCAGGATATTTACCCATACCAGCATTAGCTTGGGCGTTTAATGTAGAGAAAGTGGTGCTTAATCCTCTGCCACCGCGTTGTGCATGAGTTTTGAAACTATCTTGTGAACTACGAATTAAATGAGATTGAATAGACATTATATATATTATATTTTATTTTTTTTTAAAAAAAAATTGAGAAGAATTAGAAATGGACGCATCAGTAACATTAATAGGAATCCATTTATTGTATTTTTTGGAATATAAACATTTAATAGTAATTTTTTTATTAGGAATGATATATTTATTGGGATTGGTATTTTCGAAATCATCTTCATCATCGCTTTCTTCTAATGTATCTAAATTATTATTTTCTTTAATATTTCTAAATAATGAATTCATAAAAACACTTTTTTTAAAGGTAGTAATAAGAGCATAATCAAGAAATGTAAGATTATTATTATCATAATAAAATAGTTCATAAATATCATCTAGTGTATTGGGTTTAACAAGGAAATTAGCAAATAATTGTTTTTCAATATTATTTTTAAAATTAAGATAAGTATTATTAAACGTAAAAGAGCGTCCTTGTATATAATAAACATCATAAGGAAGAGAATTAATAGTATTAAGTATATCATCAAAATTATTTTTAATTATAGGTAATGAGAATACTATATCATTAGATGTATAAATGACTTGTTTGATATAATTTAAAAATATATTGTGAAGTGATTTAAATTTTTGAGATTGATTATAATGAGAAATGTTTATTCCTTTAAAATAATAAATATCTTCAATGTTAAAAAACCGATGAGATTGTGAGGTAATTAGTGTGCCATAAAAAATAGTTCCTTGTCCAGAACAAAGATATTTATCAAAACAACAATTAAAAATAGATATATTATTAATACTTTTATATCTACGATTTATTTGTAATAAAAAACAAGTAGGTTTATTGTTATAATATTTGAACCAAGCGAAATATTTTAATCCTTTGGGAATGGTGATATAGAAATTAGATTGACATTTTTTATATATAGTTTTTTCATAAGAAAGGTCAATCCTAGGGAATTTACGAATTAAATGTTTATATTTATTCATTACTATATAATTAATAAATTAGTCTTTATGTTGATTTTATAATTTAAAAAGTGGAATACATGGAAGACTCAAAACCACCACCGACTTCATTGATATTAGAAAAATCGTTAGTAGAATCAGTTGGAGGTTGTGTAATATTTTGATTATGATTTTTAGCTAAAGATTTAACATATTCTGCAAGTTCATTTTTCATAATATCGTTTTCATTATCTTTAAATTTATTAATATCTTCATATATTTGTTTATATTGCTCTATCGGTTTTTTAACTAAATCTTTTGTTTTAGGAATGGTTAAATTTTTTTTAAAAACGTGAAATATATGATGAATAATAAAAATAAATGTAATAGAAATAATTAATTGATTAATAACCCAAAAAAAAGAAACATCCATTATTATAAATATAATTATATAAACATTCTTATAAAATAACTAATATCTTCAATAAAAGAAAAATCATCATGTGATTCATCAGAAAGAAAATATATATCATAAATTTTATGTTTATTTAAAACTATATTACAAGAAAATTTTGAATATTTATTAATTTTAAATTGTATAATGGTCTGTTGTAATAATGTATGATTAAAAGGAATATGATTAGTAGGATATTTATTTTTTTTCCATGTATGTTTAGATTGCTTAATAAGAGTATATTTTTTTAAGAAATCATTAACAGTAATAGAATTATTATAAAAATTAAAAGAATGAGAAAATATTTGGTTATCAATGATTTTATAGTAACCTTGATCAGTTAAAATGATATTATCGTTGAATATATCGTAATGAAATTTATTTTTAAATTTATCAATAATAGCATGTGAAATATTATTAATAGAAATTTCAGGTATATAATATTTATTCATCTAAATAATAATAAAATAAACTATTTAAACCGATTTTGAAAATGAAATTTATAATGCCAAAAAAAATAATAGTAGTTTTGAAAGGAGGAAGTTTAAAAGAACAAAATATAAATGTAAAAGAAAGTGATTTATATAAAAAATGTAATTTTAAAAATGATAATAATTTTAGTAAAAGACATACTTGGAAAAAGGATGATAAATATGTAAGTTTATATGCAAAAGATTCAGGCAAAGCAAATACAGAAAATAAATATGAATTGCCTCCTCCTTTAGATAATGAATTATATTTTGGAAAAATGTTGTTAGTGAAGCATGATAAAGAGGATTTTAATGAAGAAGAAGTGGTGGATTTATCAAAAGAAGGATGGATAAATATATATAATAATTTAATGGGGGGATTTGAATCTTTGGGAGATGATGATAGTTATTCATCAGAAGAAGACATTGATCCAGAATTATTAACAAAGGAAGGATATTCAAAAGAAGATGGATTTGTTGTATCTGGATCAGATGATGAAGAAGAATATATTCCAGTAGAAGAAGAAGAGGACGAAGAAGAAAGTGAAGGGGGAGAAGAAGAAAGTGAATATGAAGAAGAAACAGAAGATGATGATGGGGGTGGGGGTTCAGAATTAACAGAAGAAGAATATGAATTTTCTGATTAAAAATTGAAACAATTTAAAAAAGAATTATTTATAACATATAATGCATATAATAGAACCAGAAGATTTTAGAAATAATATAAGAACACAAATAAAAAATTTAGGATTAGATGAGAAAAAATCAAAAAATATAGAAAAAGGGATATATAATTATACAATAAAAGAAAGTAAAACAAGAAAAATAGTAAGGAAATGGGATAATAGTTATTTTAAACAAATATATATAGACAAATTTAGAAGTATTTGGAATAATATTAATCCAAATATAAATAAAGAAAATAAGAAAATATTGGATAAAATAAAGAAAGGGAAAATAAAATCAAAGAATTTGGGTTTTATGACACATCAAGAATTAAAACCGAAAATATGGCAAGAATTGATATCTGCGAAAATCAAAAGAGATAAAAATATAGGAGATGGTAAAATAGAAGATATGATGGCAACAGATACAATAAAATGTTTTAAATGTAAAAAAAGGAAATGTACATATTATCAACAACAAACAAGAAGTGCAGATGAACCAATGACAACATTTGTAAATTGTTTAAATTGTGGAAATAGGTGGAGATTTTGAATATATATATCTATTCTTTAAATATATATATACATAAATGGCGACAACAATACAATATATAAATCCATTATTTTTTAATAATATGTCACCGGGAATAATAGATTATAATAAAACCTATCCATATGTGGAATTAGCAAGTTCATTATTAGATGTAAGTGGAGGAACAGTAGAAGAATACGATAATGTATCTTTATTAGAGGCTAAAAAAAGAGGAATATTAGACCCATCAGTAGTAGGCTTTTATTTTAGAATAAATTTTACAGAAACATTTGATGATGATGCAATAATAGGAAAAGTGGGGTATTATAAAAAAGGCACAGGTACACAAGTAATAAGTTCAGGAACATCGGTATCATTTAAATATAATTTATATTTATTCAAAAATAACAATGATATACCGGAAAGTGGATGGTATAGTAAAGAAGATGATGATTATCAAGGAGAATTTGATTATGTAGAATTTTCAATAACAGATAATGATTATAATCAGATAAAAGATACAAAAATAAATTTGATGGATAAAATAGCTGCAAATACAGGGAATTTTAAACCTGGATATTCAAAAGGAACATGGCAATATGAACATGATGATGGAATGTTTAATAATCATGCAATAGAATTTTATTTTTATATATGGGAAGAAATTAACGGACCTTGGTTTACACAAAACGGAGTGAGGTTACATACAATACCATTAATAGATCAATTATATTCAGAAGATGGAGTAATAAATTTAAAAGAATCAAATAGTGATTATACTTCTACATCGCAACAAGACCCGATAGGTCAAGCGACGGGTCAACAAAATCATAGGAAAATATATACGTTAAATTATACAAGTGATTTTGCATCAGATTCAAGTTCAAATTACATAAAAGTATATAAAATGACAGGTCATAGATTTTGGAATGACGGCATGCCTTTATATCCATATATAAGAATATTAGCACCAAAATATAGTAAATTTTCTTTTTTATGGACGTATAGAGTAATAGACGCAGGAAGATTAAAAATATATGAGGACCCAAAAGCAATAGAACCAAGATTAATAGATTTACAAGGAACACCACCATTATATAGTGCGGGATTAAAAATAGGACAAGAAGGAATAGACGATTTACAAAATTGGGAGTGGGTTCATAAAACCTATGATAATTGGGGAAGAAATATAACAAATTATGCACAAAAAGATATTTTTAGAATATTTAAACCGAAAAGAAAGGTGGAGGTAAGATATATGAATCAAAAATTGAAAATAACAATACCAGAAAAAGATAGAATAGATTTATCAAAAAATTTTATAGATAGAAAAAAGCCGGATGGGAGAGGTCCACCATCATATAAGACTTGGGAAGGAGATATATATATTCATCCATATGAAAATGGAGAAATAGTAAAGACTTGGTTTAATATATATATATTTGAAAATCACAAAGATCATAAATATAAATTATTAGATAATACATATACAGGAGCAATAGACTTACCGATATTAGAAACAGAACCGATAGAAATATCATATAATTTGGATAATACAGTAAGAGAAGTGATAGGATTAATAGAATATGGGCAAGTTAGATTAATAGACAGTTTTAGAAGTAATGTAACATCATTTATAAAGGGCAATATATATTATATAAATGTAGGTTATTCTTTTTTAAAAGACAATAATGTAGATTTAGCATTTAGTTTAACAGAAGATGGAGAACATAATGGAGGGTTGGAATATAAATTAGGAATAACATTACAGGGAGGAATGGGTGAACCCGGGGGGAGAATAAGAATGGAAACGTCATTAGATTATCCAAATAAATTGTATTATTATAATAAGAATGAAGAAGGATGGGGAACTGTTATAGATATGTTATCAGGTCAAGAACATATAAGAGAGTATGGAAATATTCATCCATATACAGATTTATTTGTAGATATAAGTGCAAATACAAGATTAGATATTTCAGACAATCCAATTAATATGGTAAATATACCAGATTGTAATTTTGATTATTATGATGTAGGATTTGATGATAGAGGGACATTAGCATATAAAGATAGTAGTGGGAATGGAGGAAATTTATTAATAGAAGATTTATCTTTGGCAAATGTAAGAGTAAATGAAAGAGAATGGTTTGCGTACGAAGAATATACACCAGAAAATACACAAATATTAAGGTCAATATTAGATGATTATAGAACTTTACCAAGATGGGTACATATATTAGATGTTCCACCTGGGGCAGGATGGCGAGTAAATTGGAAATATTATGATAATTTACCGGAAACAAATGATGTAATGTATGATATATCAGACAATGAATATTATATAAGATGGAGTTATACTCAAAGATCTTATAGTTACGATAAAGCACAACCATCAATGCCAACAAGTGTATCAATAACGGATGTGTCATATAATCACGGAATAAGTCCATATAAATACTTTGATTTTACACAATATGGTAAAATATATGAACCAAAACAAGTGCAATTTTTATATGAACATAAGGAATATCCGAACGATCCGGGCAAATTTTATAAAAATTTACATATATATGTAGATTCATCAGAATTACCAGATTTATCAAATAATATAGTATATAATACAGATTTAGGTTGTAGAATAAGTATACAATTATATATTTTAAAACCAAAAAATAAGACAGATAGAGATCAATTAGACCCGATAATAGATTTATCATCAGCAGATATATCTGGAGGAGGTAATTTTGATTTATCATATAATTTAGATGCTGGTTTTACTAGATTTCCATCATCATTTGGAATAGATATAAGTGATAATGGAATAAAAGAAACTACATTATTACCTGGAAGATATGTAGCATTATGGAGTTATACAGTAATACATAATTTTATAAATCCAAAGGCGCGTGAATACCCTCTTATACCGGGAACAGATTATGATGCATCAGCAAATTCAATAGATATAACTTATAATGATTTTTTATATAATAATGATAAACCATATTTTTTGTTTCCATTTGATTTGTCTAGAATGACATTAGAAATATCAGCGAATGAAATATTAGAATTAATGAATATAAGAGATACATATTTACATACATTTGGAGATAATACTGAAATAAGATTTCATTTTTTATTATGGTCGCCAAATTATGAACATACACAATTATTATCAGGAGATAAAAGATGGGAATTACCAAAAGATTTTCAAGGTCCAGATGACCCGCGAATACATCAAGTTCCAGTAGAATATACAGATTTAACAACAATAATGAATTTAGAAAAAATATATTTGGGTAATGATAATTCAGATAGTATAGGTTCATTATATAATTGGGGATTTGGAGGAGAACCTGGAATACAATATAGAAAAGTGACATATCATGATATATCAAATAATGAAGTATATCAAAGAAAACAATATATAACAATAGATACTTCAAACAATCATCAAACATTAGACCATTCAACATTTTGGATGGACCCATCAGCAACAAGTTTAATAATAGATTTTTTATTACCGGGAACTACGGATTTAAGCATGGCATCAGCGAATTGGGGATTTGGTGCGGATGGTAGTGGAAATAGTGGAGGTTTTTCAGCATATACACAGAGTAATCAATATAGAGGTTCATTTCATATAGGAATAGTAGGTAATGGAATAGATACAGAAATATATGATATAAGTGAAAATGGAATAACAGTTCAGCGATTAAAAGAAGGCTTTATATATAAACCACCGTGGTATCCTTGGAATAATAATTATTATTATAGATATAGATTTACTGAGGGACAAGATTATAAAGTAAGATATTGGTTTCAAGAAACAAAAATATGGGGAGAAGATGAACCTAGAAAAGATTTAACTATATTTGTAAATGGAGAACAAATATATGATTTACCCGGAGAAGGAGTAAGTATACGAGACATATCATATATAGGACAGAGTATGGATATATCAAATCAGAGAATGACAAGTAGACCAGTTGATATAGAAATATTTTGGCCGGAATTAAATTCAACAAAAACATTATTAAGAGATTTATCAAATACAACGATAATAAGAAATACATTTGTTCCTCAAGATTTTGATCCGAATGATACAGAAACACAATTTTATGAGAGTCAAAATTATGAAACGAATGGATTATACGTTCCATATATAGCAAGATGGGAATATGATATTTATGACCCTAGTAGTAATATGAGATTATCAAGTTCAATAATAGCAACTGATTTTTTTAATGATAAACAGAGATTGGCGGATTGGAAAATAATAAATACATTAGATGGAGGAGAGAGAATTGATATAAATGGAAAATTTCCATTTGAACATAAATATAAATATGCGGTATTATATTCAATACCAGCAGAATTCATACCACCAGTACCATTATATCCAACACAAGAGTTAGATTTATCATATAATGAAATAACTAGAGAATTAGAAATAAGATTTGATAATGATAGAATAATATATCCATTAATGAGAAATTTATTAGATTATTGGAAATTAGGACGGTCGGAAACAGATGTTAGGTTTATTATATATGCTTGGAAACCATATTCAACAAAATTACCTACAAATTACGACGAAGTGACAGATTTAGAACCATTTAATTTATGGGATTCAAATGTATACGATATATCATTTGAAGTTCAATCATCGTCACCATATCAACTGACTAATATTTTACCAAAAATACCACATAATGTATATAGAATAAGAGAAGAGTCATTAATATATGGCAAATGGGTGTTTGCTTGGAATTATATAGTAGAAAACAGAGATTATTATATAATAGATAAAATGATGCCAGATTATGGTTTTTTTGATGTGAGTGCGTCAGAAATAGAAATACCACCAATATTATATAATCCATTAAAACCAAAAATAGAAACATTTACAGATCCATCAAACAATATGAGTTTAAAAATAGAAATACCACAAAATCAATTATTAGAATTATCAGAAAATGTAAATACTCAATTAGCAGGATTAACTAATGTAGAAAGTATAAAAATTAATGTATATGTGTGGACACCAGATAAAGAAATAGATCATGATCCATCAGGATGGGAATTACCGTATGGTTTTATAGGAGATAATGATAATAGATTACAATCAGTCCCAATAAGATATTATGATTGGGATGAGAAAAAGAATAAAATTTATGGATTAACTCCAAAAAATAATAATTATGGTTATGATATATCAAAAGCATATGTAAAATCATTGATAACAACAGATTTATCAAAAATAACAGATTTAAGTTGTGTATATTTTGATTATAATGAAATATATCCTAATCCTAGATATAGACATATATTAGGAAATTTACCTTATTCAAATATTCATAGAAAAAATTCACATGTATTTTCTTTTCCAAATATACCATATATAAGTAGATGGAGTTATGAAATAATAAGAACCGGATTGCCATCATATTATTCAGATATATCTAATAATCAATATTATAGAAAACCATTTTGGACTGTAATAACAGATAACGATGGAAATGAAGATTTGGAAAATTATGAAAAGGTAGTTAGATATCAATATGATAAGGCATATATAATAAGAGGAGAAGACCCACCAGAAGTAATAATATTGACTACAAACGAATGTACTTGTCCGGAAAATGAAAAACATATAACGAAAACAAAAGAAGCATTGAATAAAAAATTAAGAAAAAAAGCAATATTAGAAAATTTTAAATATGCAAAAAGATTAAGAGGTAAACCAGCTAAATATGATAATAGAGCGATATTATATATGAAACAAAATCCTAATGCAAATGTAGTATTTAAATACGATGATGATAGTTGTCCTTAATAATATATAATATTATCAATAATATATATTATGTCATATGATATGTTGACATCATATTCACCAACACATGGGGTTGGGGTAGATGTAAGGGTATTAGATTTTAAAATGCATTGGAGTGGCTTTCCATTAACGTCTAATTTTTATATAAAAATAATTAAATATCCAGATGAAATTATACCAAAATTATATTGTAGTAGAAAATTGTTTACTCATGAAATGAATCCTTCTTGGAATGATAGAAAAATAGTAAGATTTAAATTTGATTATATACAAACTAGTTATGTAAAAGAAATGATAGGGGAATTAGTGGCAGATGATCCACGAGAACCAGATTATAGTTGTTTTGATATAGCAATGTTAAAAGTGAGAGAAGGACCGGGAACTATATTTTATCCATTAAGATCAAGTAGAAATGGGGGAACAACAATAGGATTAGGAGAAAATGAAATAATGAATATGAGTAAAGATTCATTTGATAAAGAAGTAGGAATTATTGAATATGAAGAATATCCAGGTAGAATAGTATGGGAATTTTATTTCGGATTTAGAAGTACAATGGATGTATGGTCGCCATATCAGAGTGATAATCCAATACAACGAATAAGAAATCCATTATATATGAGTATATATAATATTACAACAGGGAATTTAGCAAAAGATTTGACAATGATACAATTTTTACCTTTATTTACACCACAACACAATATACAAATAACAGTAAATTCATTTCCAGATTATGTAGATTATATAGAGAATCCATTATGGATTATGAAAGGAACAAAACAATTAACACCGTTTCCTATTAGAACTAGAAAACCAACAGAAGTAGGTATAATACCATTTACGATGGCGAGCGATGATTTATTTTATAGAACGTATAATGAACGTATTAAACAGATTCAGGGTAGAACTTTTTATATAGTAAATGTTAGGACAGGAATAGACGGTCCTTTATATGTAATATATTTAAAAATAATTACATTTGAAGTTGTAAATTCATTTGGATTAAATTTAGCTACAATAGAGTTGGGAGGAGCAACTCAATTTTTTATAAAAGTGATACCAGAAACTGCTTTAGCAGATATAGCGGCAGTAGATGCTACTATATTTTTTACATTTACTAATACAGCACCACATTTGATGACAGTTCCGAAAGTGATAGCATATCCAGGGAGAGATGAATTAAATCAAGCTATAGAACCAACATTTAATGCAGTATCATCTGGAGCACAAGGAGATAGTGATGAATTTAATATACCAATAACAGTAACTAGTGAATTTGATGCATTTAATGGTATAACTGATATATCAGCGATTCAAGTTAATATTGCAAACTTATACATTAATGTAGATTACGTATTGATAGATATATATAATCCGAATGCTTTAAAATATAGTCAAAAGGTTCAAGTTTTACCTAGAAGATATGAAGATATAACAGAAACATTAAACTTATCAGCAACATCACAACCTAGTACGGCTGATTTTGTAACATTTAATTATACAGTTAAAATGGTAAATAATCAATTTGTTATTACAGAAACATCTTCGTTGGCAACAACATTAACAACAACTACATATAATGATATATTAGCTGGTAAACAGGGTGATATATTATATTTTGATACAAGTGATTCTAGTAATTTTGGTCATAAAATGTCTTTTTTTGAAGAAAATAATGGAGCTTCTCAACAATTATTAAATGATAATGGTGAATTATTAGCACAATATAGTAGAGGAGCACCACAAGGAACACCTTCATCTTGGTGTAGTATAAGATTACCGGTAGATAGATTAACAGTATGGTATAGAACATATCCAGATAATCCACGTCAAAATTATGTTCAGTATGGATTTGGAAAAATAGAATTGTCTTCATTAGAAT
>MDSV01031617.1_pt1 | contig 17832 bp, 24 predicted proteins | sample 810851 | NCBI WGS metagenome assembly MDSV01 (sample SAMN05326640, study PRJNA326480) | marine metagenome | isolation source: seawater | place: Atlantic Ocean: North East | collected 2012 | reverse complement strand
GATGTGTCTACATAATTAATCATATCAATCCATTAAAAATATTTCTTGTGAGTCTATCAATGCGTTTTCTATACTCCAATATAGTTTCATAAAACTACCCGAGCCTTTATTCTGCATCATCTTTGTAGGTGTTAGTGTATTATAAAAATATCCCAAACTATCTACTTCAGAGTATCTATCTGTAGTCCATCTTAGTGTATCCACATTTACATCTACAGTATCTCTATTACCAAAATTATCATACCATATCGCTTTGTTTCTTCTGTTTGGTAATAATCTGTAATGTCCACTTGAATCATCTTCATCCCAATACATATTACTCCACCAATGAACAACTAATCTATCAACAGGAGCATCCATTGATTCTAAGTGTCCCCATATTGGTGCTGGTGTTATCCATAAGTTATCTTGTATCTCAATCCTATCTACCCGCAACATAGTTACAATTACACTAGCTTCATCTGGTTCTTTTACTCTATCATCACACCCAAATAAAAGTGTTAATATTAATAATAATTTTTTCATTTTATAAAATTATTCCAAATGTAATCATATACTACATAGTACATTGTTGCTACATAACCCACCCATAGTATGGCTGTAAATAATTCAAATATAAATTCTACTATCATTCTGAGCTCTTATATGCTACTATGTCCTCTATTTCGTGTTCATTACCATTTGTATCCTTAAATACAGTTGGTAACTCTTCATACTTGTATGTTGGAAACTTACCATGTGCATTCATAGTTCCCTTTAATCTATATGGTGGACATTCACTTAAATCACATTCATCCCATTGTACCCATCTTTCTACGCTCTGATGCATGTGGTGTTCTTCCTCAGCATCAGGACCCCAAAGTTGAATCATTGGTTTTGAATCATTAAATAAATGCCTTTGTGCTAATGTAATTTTCATTATTCCTCATCTAAAAATTCTGATTGTTGGTGAATTACAATTACACTACCGCTTTCTTCTGATGGGTGTTGTTCATAATCCAATTTCATTTGAATAGCTTCAGCCTCTATCTCTAAAGCTATCTTTTCTAATTCTTTTTCCTGCTCTGTGGTTAGGTGATTTTCTTTTCTTCTTCGACCCTTCTGTTTACCTGCCATTGTTACTCCCCACTTTTAGTTATAGGAGCATCTGCATCTAAGTAGGTTTCTTCATCCTTCCACCATTCATACTTTCTGTTTTCTAGTTGTCTATTTTGTAGTGTATTTTTAAAGTTCATTTCATAACTTTCCCACGACATTACTCTCCAAAGTTTATCAAACTCATTTTCTTCAATTCTTTTTATACCTACAAAATAAGTTCTAGCTCCTGATATACCAACACCACCAGCAATTTCACAACTATCAACTATTTCATCTAATTTATTAACTAATACCCACTTCATAAAAATCTCCTAATCAAATATTACATGGAACTCACCGATTGTTTCTTCATCCTTCCATTCATCATAGTAACCATAAAATACAACTGCTGTATCTCCTCGCATAGTTCTTACGGGAGCCATCATTGTATTTACTTCACCATCCATTCTACTGTAAGATGAACCATTAACTATAGGAACTTCATGACCGCTAAACCAATCTAAGTATGTTGTATCATATCCAACGTAAGTTCCATTATCTGTTAAGCCTGTGTTAGCTATGAAATAACCTAAATCATCTCCAACAATCCAGTAATGTGAGCTTCCCCATCCAAATTTGAGAACATTTACTGATTCTCCATCTCTATATACATGACCACTAATTCTGTGTATAGTTTGCCATTTTGTAGTATCTATAGTTAAATGATAATATCCATTCTCATCCTCTACCATCTGAGTATCTAATTCAAATACTATAGAAGATAATTCTGGTTCGAAGGGTGATGAACACCCTATGAAAAAACTAAGCCCTATTAGGGTTGTTAAAACTATTTTTCTTATCTTTTTTACGATAATCAAATTTCCTTTTTTGTACATCGCTATTTTCCTTCCAAGTTTTTCTTTGTTTTTTTGGTTTCTTTTTTGGTTTTACTTTATCATTAAAAGCCTCTTCCTCTAGCTCTTCATAATAACTATAATCTACCATTCTAACTTCTCCTAAAGATAACACTTTTTGACTATATAAGTCAAGACATTATTTTCCATTTTGATATTAATTCTAAAAACTCCTCAACAGAATAAGATTTTGTTTTCTCATCTATAATTTTTATAGATTCTAACACTTCTGGTTCTTTGTTAATCATAGTTGTTAACGCTCTATAACCATTTCCTGTATAAAACTTTCCAAATGATTCTTCTCCTAAAATATTTTCATCCCATATGCTTTCTTTGGAGTCATTTCCTAATAATATATAGTATGTCATTTAACTAAAATCAAATCTTTTTCATAGGTTTCAAGAGAACTTATGTAAAGTTTGAAAATATCATATTCCATAGTACCAACCTCACCGCTATCTTTTAACATTTCTGAAAGATTAACTAACACTTGAAAGTTTTCGTTGTTTAATTTTTCAGCATCAAACTCCACACAGATATTATGTAGCTCTGATATTTTATTGTTTCCATAGAGTTTTATTCTTTCTTGCAAATCAAACTGAGTGTTTGGTTGTTCTTCATTAATATACTCACCGATAATATCTGAGTTACTTAAATCTAAGTATACTTTGTTACACCAAGGTTCTAATTCATACAACATTTGTTTAGTACAACGATAGATAACAAATGCAACATCATATTTAGGTGGTATTATTGGTTTTAAGTATTCATCGTGTTTAACCATATGCCCCCACTTACGGATAAAGTTTCTTGTACTACGAAGATTTTGTGCTAACCACTCTGATGATTCTCTGTTTTTCATAAATACTTGACCAGCAGGATTCCTCATAGCACCATCTTTAAACCTACTACCTCTACAAGTCATATGATATACAAACCCTCTCCAAGTTTGTACTGTTTCATAACCAGCTAATACGAATCGATTAAATATATCTGAATCTTCTTTACTTTGGGGAGCGTATAAAGGATCATGGCCACCAATAGCTAAGAAATCATCTTTGTAAATAGCCCAAGGTGCAAATATACCATTTGTTGTATCATATTCATCATCCTTAGTTTCCTCCAAGTATTTCTCTACCCAACTTGTAAGTTCTACTTCGTCAAACTCTTCTGGTTCTATGCCAAAATCCATTAATATTTTTTCAGGACCATCCGGGTGTAGTGGTGGCTCTATTCGTGTTGCGGAAACAACCTTACCACGCTGTAGATGTTTCAGAACTTCCTCATCTAAACCAGAACAAGCATACATATCAGCATGATATATCATAACAATATCACTTGTAGCTATATCTACTAATGTATCATATAATATCGTATGTCCTAATCTATCAGGTCCCTCATTCCTATGTATTTTTACATTCTTATCTTTTTCAGCTATCTCCTGCATCCATTCCCAAGTTCCATCTGTTGAAGCATCATCAGCCCAACATATTTCATGTCGGTATCCAAGATTCTTTCTGATAGAATTGTAGCTCCACTTCAGATATTTTAAATTATTTCTGCTAGGTTGAATAAAACTTATAACTTTTTCACTCATTTTTTTCTTCCATATTTTTTCTAATTCTAAAAAATAGTAATCAGGTTTGACTACCGCTTTATGTTTATCGATTGTATGTAACTCATCTATATAATAAATACTCTCTAAATCAACCAAACTTAATTTTTTTTTATCAGTAATTACTATGTTCGAAGCAACCAAATCATAGAAAAACATACCTGTTTCTCTAGCTTTATCTAATACGCTTTCATAAAAATCTTTTGGAATAGCAGCAAACTCATTACCCAAAGGTGTTCCTGCTTCTGTAATATATCCAACTATTCCACCATTATTCTCTATTATAGAATGTAGAGCTGGAGCTAAATCTTCAAAGAAACCTGCGTCATAAGCTCTGATAAAATTTTCTCTACGACAATAATCTTTATGAAAAACTTTGTAGTAATAATTTTTATCTTTATGAACTGTTCTACCTTGATTAACACCATGAGCAACTCTATTAGCTTTATCGATTACAGTTTCACATTCATACAAATAATCCTCTATATCTCTTAACTGAACTGTTATCATTTAAACATCCTCTGCGTATGTATCATTATCATCTTTATCCAACAATTCATTTTGCCAGAACAAAGTAGTTATTTCCTCATCATAGTAAGGTGTAATGTTATGTGTGTAAAATAGCGGCATATCAATATACTGAGTTTTGTTACCTGAAACTCTGTATTGAATAACTTCTTCTGAACCTAATTTTCTGAGATTTATTTCTGCTTCACCTTTCAAAACACAAAACCTCTCTAACTTTCTCATGTGAAAGTGTTGTCCTCTTACATAACCAGGTTTTGTAGTTGAAAAGAAAGATTGCCCACCAGCATCTGTTTTAATTGTTTCTGACAAATATCCTCTGTCATCAGAGTAACTATCCATAGTTACCAACCTTTTATCTGAACTAATGTAAGATCTAAATGTATTGAATAAATCTAACTCAAAGGTATCGTATGGTTTATGTACATCAGGAATTATATTATTATCAATATATCTTTCTTTGAACATAGATAGTTTTGTATAAATATATTGAACACTATGTCTACCATCATGTTGTATCTCATAACTTTCTTCATTACCTTTATCTCTTATGATATCCACAATTTGTTTACAAAGGTTCTGTACATAAACCAATTTAACACTATTGTTGTTAACAGAAATACTTTCATTATTTAACAACTTATGACAAAATGTTGCAACAAAAGAATTGTAATTTGGTTTACAAAAAGGACCAAATACATTTGGTATCCTAAGAGATGAAAAGCTACAGTTTTCTGAACCCTTAGCCCATGCAGAAAATAACCATTTATTCTCTTGCCTATATTTTCCGAATATTGTATCATCATCTTCATGTAGTGATGAAGCATATAACAATCTTTTGTTAGAAAAATTATTTAAAACTTTAAATAAATTATCCGCAGATTCTCTATTATTACGATATATCTCTGCTTCATCTCCTCTATTTTTTTCTGCTAAGTGAACTATTACATCACACTTATCTACTTCACTTAAATCTCTACTTAATCTAATAACCTCTAAATCATCACATAAATATTTTATATGAATCCATAAGTGATATCCAATAAAACCATTTGCGCCGTTTATTCCTACAACCATTATAAAACTCCTTTATCTAATAAAAACAAATAAGCATCCCCCTCATCCATAATATGAAATTCAGAATTTAATGGTTTATGGTTATAATCTTCATTATTTCTTTCCCAATTGATAGCCATATATTTTTCAGAATCAGTATTCTCAGTTCTTTGCATTTCTATAGAACTAATCATTTCTTCATGTAGTTTTTCACCATCTCTAATTGGTATCTTATGAAATTTTATATCACTTTTACCAAGAGATTTAGCTATGGATTTAGCAAAATCTATAATTCGCATGGATTCTAATTTTGGAACTATAATCTTACCATGTGAATCTGGTGATTGATACGACCATTCAATTAAATCTATAGCTTCATCTAAGGTAATTAAAAATCTAGTCATCTCAAAGTTAGTAATTGGTAAACTTTCAGCTCCTTTATTTATCATATCTTTGAAAACAGGAATCAAAGAACCAGTAGAATCTAATACATTTCCGTATCTACACAGAGCAACCTTAATATCAGATTGTTCTTTAGCAAAGTTAACATACATTTGTTCTGCGATACCTTTACTCATACCATAAACATTCACAGGACTACAAGCTTTATCAGTAGATATAAACATTAGAGATTCTATCTGATGTCTACATTCTCTTACACAATCTATTAGATATTGATGTCCTACTATATTAGTTAGAATAGTTTCGTATGGATTATCTTGAGCAACCCATACTGTTTTCAAAGCTGCAGTGTTAACTATTACATTTGGTTTAAATTCATACATACTTCTTAGTATTGATTCTTTATCTTTAACATCACCAATTCTGTAAAGTGCATTAGGATATTTTCTTTTCATCTCTTCTTGTTTGTGTTCATTTCTAGAAAAGATTAGTATATCATTGTCATTACACCATCTATCAGTTAACTGTTTTCCTAAAGCGCCAGTTCCACCTATTATCATTATGTTTTTATTAATCATATAACCTAACTATCCTATAAGTTTCAACAAAATCTATACCCCTTTTTTTGCAATTATAATTAGTATGGAAAACTTCTAAGGGTCCTTTATTAAAAAATGATTTGTTTGATTGTGATTTAAACGATTCCAAAAGTTCCGATTTCTCTTCTATATCAACATCAACATACAGATTTGGTATCCAATTTTCTAATGTACTAGGAGTTCTGTAGTTTATTATACCACATTTTAATCTTCTAACTACAGGAGTTACTATAGAGTTTACCTTTTTATGTTCAAAATGAGAATCATCTTCAGGTGGACAAAATATAGCGTTATATTCCACCTTACTCTCTTTTATAAACAAATCAACTCCATTTACCAACTTATCTTCGGTATTATTACTTATATGATTATCGTATAGAAAAGTACCACTCACATTATCAACTTTATCCCATATTTCTTCACATTCTTTCTGCCTTATTTTATTGGAAGATTCATCAAAATCTCCACCTATAGAAAATACTAAAATGTGAAAATTAGTTTCTTTGTGCTTTATCATACTACCGAGCATACCATATTCAGCATCATCTGGGTGTGGTGAAAAACACAGAACATTATCTAAGTTTAAAAATTTACTCATTAACTATAACCTCATTATAATACCTAAGAATTGTAATTTCTTTTGGCTTCTCTATATAAGTATCTTCTCCTTTTACGATATCCAAAATTATTTTCATAAAGTTTACACCAGCCAAAGTTGTAAAATATGTACCACCACCCATTCTTGGATTTATTTCTACAAACTTTGGTTCTCCATCTACATCTTCTTTCATTTGAATACAAACAGGACCTTTTACCTCTAAAGCTTTACACAACTTCACACAACTATCTTCTATCTTTTTATTTCTCAATATACGACCTTTTGAAGATATACCAGCTTTAATCTGTAATCTTTCTCTTGGTATAACAGATAGAACTTCTCCATTTAAATCACAAAGAACATCTATAGTGTACTCTGTACCTGGTAAATATTCTTGGTATATGTAATCAGTACTGTAGTGTAAGTTTTCAGTTGATGATAAATCTTTCATGTGTTGTTTAGTTCTCCACAACTCTATCCCTCTACTACCACTACCTCTTCTTGGTTTACATATTTTAGGAAAGCTAATATCTTTTTCGTTATTGGATGTTTTTGGAACTAAGTTTTCCAAACCTTTCTGAATCATTTTGTTATAAAAACCTAACTTATCTTGACAAGTAATTATAGTCTCATAACTCGACATAAATAATACTACATTTATCTTACTTAACATCGAAACATTACTGGCAAAGTGAACTATATCAGCATCTCCTGTTGGTACAACAACATCAATCTTTTCTTTTCTAATAACTTTCAAAACCTCTTTCCAATAATCATCTTCTACTGAAAATGGAACTACATAGCTTCTATCTGCTAGATGAAAACCTACTGATAATTTATCACAATCAATAGCAACTACTTTGTGTTCACCTTGTGAATCAAAATCGTTTATAGATTTTATAACTCCCACAGCAGCAGGACCACCAGCGCAAGAAACTAATATGTTCATATCTTTATACCTTCTTTATTGTACCATTCTGTATTACTGATGGCTCTATCATCTACAAATAAATCATAAGCAGGTTTTCCCAGCTTTAGTTTGTGATACTTAACACCCCAACCCTCAATCTGATTTAGTGTAAAATCAAACCAATCCGTTTCTGATAAAGTTCCCCGTGAGGTAAACAAAGTTATCTCATGTCCCTCATCATACTTTTTGTTTATCCAATCAATAGCTTCTTGGTACGGTACAGCATCATTATAATGACAATCAGTTGTGCATATCGTACCATCTATATCAAAACAATATCTCATAAGTAATTTACTCCATTTACAAAATTTCCACTCTTAAAGGGTCTTTCCCTAACTTTACCTTGATTCTTACCACCATGCAAAGGCCCGTAATATTTGTTGTTCAAAACATATGTTTCTGAGTATTTCGTTGTCCAAAGATTCATTCCTGTTTCATTACCAAAATTATAGTCAGCGTTTACTTTCAACATCTGTTGTTCTCTGATTGTTAAACCCATGTCTTTTATCTCTATAGCATCTAAAAAGTTTAACATTGAATCTTTTAGAGGAACTTCACCATAGTAAATCCATTTCATATCTTCTGAATCCTTCTCTTTTATTTTGTTCAATAATATTTCTGGATTAGCGGTGTTTTCAAAAGTTGAAGATACGGAAACATAAGAATATTTTGAATTTAGTTTGTGATGTGATATGAACTGATTAAAAAAGTTCTTCTCTGATTCATTCGGATAAAAATCAGGAGTTGTGTCCACCATATCACTATCTTTAAGTTGCCAGAATCTCATCATCTGTTCCACCAATGAAATTCTATCATTACCTTCATCGAATATTTTGTAGTGGTCATGAAAAATCTCTCCATCATGTGAATCTACAAAATCATCAACATAAGGATTGGATTTAAATACAATTTCAGCTATTTCAGAAGCATCAAATGTACCATAACCCCAATTATTTAACATCTCACCAAACAGGTTCTTTAACATTCTTTTACTTGGAATATATACCTTACAACCATCGTACTTATTTTTCAGTAATCGTGGTATGGCTGATAATAGAGCCCAATCACCTAAACCATGACAAGTTCTCATAACCACAAACTCACCATTTTTTAAATAAGCATCTGGTATATAAGAGGGATTTGTTACAGGAAAACCGATATTTTCTACTTGTACTCCATATAGTCCATTGTTAAATATTCTAAAAAATGTTTTCATTTTCCCAATTCTTTAACCAAGCTTTTTCAGTATAATAATCATTGAATCTTTTTAAAGTGGTTTTAGCACACAATTTGTAAAATTTATTATCTTTTAGCTTCAATCCAATTCTTTGTGCTTCATCTAAATCACCAACTTCAACAGTTGTTAATGGATGTAATATTTCTTGTGTGTCTAATCCCTTATATCCAATACAAGGTATTCCGTGAAATCCACAATTCATAGCGAATGTTCCAGCTGCGTGAGTTCTCATTAAGTGAATACCTATATTATATTCTCCTAAAGTTTTTATCCAATCTCTCCAACTCATGTATGGTAAATAAGTTATATCTTCTATCGAATCCTCTTGTTTATGCTTTCTACCCATCGATGGTGCTACGATGGGATCACCTATTTTTCTAGCAACCATATATGAATCAAACCCACCATACCAACTTACAAAATTACCACCTATCATTGTTTTGTTTTTTCCCCAATTTCTTTTTTCCAATCCCTCTGGAATCATCAAACTTCTCATCACTCTGACATCTTTACAACCCAAACCTAAGAAATAGTTAACATCACTTTCGTTATGACAATAAACCCAGTCCGCACTCATCAATGTATTGTAATAATGAAATTGTTGTTCTACAGAGTAATCTTGAAAATACCAATGTGGGCCTTCTTGCATAACTGTAACTTTATCACAAAAACCTCTGATGAAATCTAAATCAATATTTGGTTTAGTTTTTGGAACAATAACAATCCCTAAATCAAAATGTTTAGATGGATTAGTACCCAAAGGGTGGTGTTCTGCATTCAAAGCCATCATCCAAGCATACTCAGTTCTGGCATTTGAAAAATCTCTAGGTATTTCACCTCTTATCTGGCTTTCTGAAAAGAATGATATTTTCAACTGTACAACTCCTCATAAGTTCTTTTCATCCAATATCCAGCATCTCTACCCATAGGATTCTGAGGTATTGCATTAAAATGATAAACCCAACCTGAATTAAATAAGTTATCTAATGTATCAGGCCACCAGTTAGACGAATCTATATGCAACAAACTCTTTCTGTAGGGATCGTGTAGGTTGTAAGCATTTGGTAGCCACTTCAAATCAATATCAAATTTTCTAGTTAGATAGTTTATTGGTGTTTGGTCTGTTCCTACCAAAAAGTTTTTTTGAGCATAAACTAATTCATCTCTACTACCATTATAAAATTCATAAACTTTATCACAGAAATCTTTATGAGTTTTGTGTAAAACCATAAACCCACTATTAAAATATTCCCAAGTTTTAATGTTTATTTCAGGAAACAAATGGTCTCTGTATTTTGTGATACTTCTATTTACCCATTCATAACAACCATCGCTCTGAACCACACCGAACTTAGAACCAACTTCTTCGAAAAAGTTTGGACAATCTGGATGAACTATTGTATCAGCATCAACTATACATACATTTTCATAAGAAATATTTTCATTGTCTAACATTTCTAAAACAAAAAACTTATGCCAATTTGCATTCATATAATTTAAATCGTGAATTGGTTCTGTCAATACAAAGTGCTCAAAATCATTTAATTTACACCAATTAGACCAAGATTTAGTTGAATATTCAAACTCATCTTTAACTCTATGTCCTTTAATATTTACCTGAAATACTACATTACTCATAATTTAATTTTCCTAATGCTATCCCTGCTTCACCACTAAATGAATATAACATATACAAATCATCATCTTCAAATATACAGGGGTCTCTTAATTCATTTAAAGGTACGTTACCATAACGTAATGTTGCAGAACCAAAGTTACTTGGTATTAACTGTGAGCCAGCTCCCTCAAATCTGTATTGTGGTGGTGTTAATTTGTGGTTAGATACTACTTCCCAGTCATCTGTATTATCAGATATTTTTAATTTACAATAATAAATTGATTCAGGAGCATCCCCAACAATTGTGTAAAATATAAAAAGATAATCATTTTTTATGTAAACTGCTGTGTGTCTTGAGTTTGGTAATATATTAAATATTTCTTTAAAATCACCATAGTAAGAATCTGATTGATATATAACTGAATCCTCATTTTTATTTTTAGCCACCGAATATATTTTATCTCTGTATTTAAACACTCTGAAATAAAACTCTCCTAAAACTTTATTATCAGTTTCAAAATTTATACCATCAGTAGATGTGGATAAAAATGATTTCTGTCCATTTTCCAAATCCCCATGATAATACATTAGTATCTTACTACCATCTACGTGAACATCAGGACTAGCTATGTGGCTTTTACAGTTTGTTTGATTTAATCTCAATGTTCCTTCTTTATGTATTTTAAAAGGACCTTTCATATTATCTGAATAAGCTAACCTAATATATTTTCCAGTATGACTTGCAAAATATAGATAATATTTACCCAAAGGATTATTCAACCAACTAGGAACTTTTATCATACTAGCTCCATTAATATTTTTATCATTATCAACAAAATTTTCTCTGTTAATCAACACGCTTTTTTTACTAATGGTTATCTCTTGATTGAATCCATATCCCAATAAATCTAAATCAGTAGAAAAAGCATTAGCTACTTTAACTACAGATTCATCGGTGTACATATCTTTGTAACTTTTCTTTTTTCTCATACCACCTTTTTTATTAGGTAACTCTATCTCTCCTAATTTTAGAACACTACATATATCTTTAAAATCATCAACTAAGTTTTCATATCTACCAACATAATCTAAATCAAAAGCTCTACCCCTCAAATTACAATCAATCATACTGTGATCGTTATTCACAAAGTTATCACTAAATAAAAATGGGTAAGCCATATTAATAGCATAATATTCGGCTTTGTGAAATATTGAAGATGAAGTGTATTCCTTTATCCACTCATTAAAACCATCTTTTGTTAGTTCGTATCCCTTTTGTCCTTTACCGTTTATGTTCCAGTAAAATCTAGAAACACTAACATCAAATGGATTTCTAATAAATGCAAACTTAAAATAACTATTGAATATCTCTTCACCAACTAAATTTCTTACATCCCACAAATGAGGATGAGGATGACCATCCCAACAAGATTTATCTTCATTCCTACCAACAGTATCTATATCAGAAGATATTATGTCATCAGGTCCACAAATATCAGTTAGTGCAGTTTGTATACTTGTACCAGCTGTTTTTCTAGTTTTCATAAAAATAAATTTATGCTTATGAGATATTATCATATAAATTCAAATCCCCACTTATCAACAGAACATTCTGAAAAAGGATATCCTTTATACGATTCATCTCTGTAAAACTTTTCTATACCATTCCAATCCATTTTATTCTTTTCATCATTCCTATGCTTTCTGCTAAAATAAAATCTTGGCTCTAAAAATTTGTATCCCTCAAACTGAAAAGTATAATTCTCAACTAAATCATCATCATTCTTAACACCATTAATCATAAATTTATCATAGTTAGTAGAGAATATCTCCACATTACCAGACTTAACGTATTCGTTTCCTATACCAATCTGATTTCTTAATTTGGAATTGATAATTATGTCAATGTCATCATTTTGTCTCACTCCCATCAAAGCCAGTATACTTGATTGTGTTAAACAATAATCTTGACGATTAAAGTTTTCTAGCTGATTTAAGCTTTTTATATTCAACAATGGATTCTTTATTCTTATTATATTATCATTTTTCCAAGGAACATTGTATATTCTTTCTTCTTGCATGTAAAGTGGTATATAAGATTTACCATTTATCAGCCTACCAATCATAGCATATCCTCTATGATATCCATGTTTCATTAACCCATTATCAAACTCAACAGGATTATTTTTATTAAATATTTCTATTTCCTTATCACTCATCATATCCAAAGATTCGTAGTAATCTTTAGTCATGTTTTCCCAACCCAATTTATGATGATCTTCAACATCATGTCGAAACTCAGCTAACATACAATTGAAATATTGCCAGTTATCAGGTTTAAGTTCTTTCCTAACTAAATCAATATTTTTTTTGTTAGAATAAAACTCTACTACATCCCTAACAGTTTTTAATTTATCGTTTCTGTTAAGAATCTTTTTACTAGGTCCTCCACTAGCAACTTCCATACTTAAAAAATACTCTAATGAAATAGGTTCAAACTTTTTTTTTACTCCAGTTCTAACTAACATATCTCTGCTGAAATTATCCATATAAAACTTATTCTGAGCTTCTTGTTTTTCTTTTGTTTTTGGGTGATACAAGCTCAATTCTTCCTGTGGTGGTAAGTGTGAGTATGTTTTACAACCTGTAATGTATTCGTGAAGTGGTCTTGTCCACCTTATATTTTTATGATTTCTGAATACCCTTGCTTGATAATCAGGATAGTTTACCCATCCCTTCTCTGTTATTTTCCATCCCCACTTATTTACATCCTGTTGTGTAAAACCATCTACAGTATTTACTCTTGGAATCCATATCAAATCAACATCATTCATTTCCAATATCTGTTTTAATTGTTGGAGTAATATTTCATTTGGATACTCATCAGCATCAATGTGAAAGATGTAATCGCCTGTTGAGTTATCAATTACTGAATTTTTTTGAGCAGAGAAATCACCATTTAATTTTCTTCGATAAACTTTCATAGGTTTGAAGTTATCAGAAAACTTCTTAGAGTAAACATCTAACTCAAATCTCACAGCGTCATCTTCACCATCAACACAAACCACAACCTCATCTGTATCATCAATGGTTTTGTGTAGTATTTCCAATAACTTTTTTAATTCAACAGCTTCATTATGAACTGTGATACCATAACTAATCTTCATTCTTTAACTCTTGTATAAATTGTGTTGGTAATCTCAAATCTTCTAAAGTTACTGTGCTCTTTCTAGCTTTATCGTAATTATAACTTCTGTAGATACCATATTTGTTTATAATAACTTTCATTTTTTTGTAAAGTTGTTTAGCAGTACCATCTAATTGAACTCTGTATATCTTCTTTTTCTCATCAACTATTTCAGTTGTACCTGCTTGTTCTAATAGTGCTTTCATTTGTATAAGTGTTGGTTGATTTGATACCTCTAGCTGAATACCATGAACCAAATACTTACTTGATGGATTTTTAGCTCTGTTTAATAGTTTTGGGTCTAATACTAAAATGGTTCTACGAAGTTTTCTACCATCTTTATTCTCGTAAACAAATGATACAATATCACCTGGAGAAACTTTAGTCCAACTGTAGGGTAGCTTAGCCATTATCTTTTACGATTCCCATAGATACACACGCATCCATAAATTCATACTGACCAAACTTTTCAGAGTTCTCCACATCTAATCTTTTTTCATGACCTTCATATTTATCCCTATCTTCTTCAGGTATATCCACTACCTTAGCGTAATGCCAATACCAATCGTGAAGTTCTCCATCAGGATATATGATACCTTTCTCACCCATATTGATTACAGATGGAAACCATACTATTCCTCTTTCCTCATCCATGATTCTCAACTCATTCATCAATTGGCTATGATTTTTTGTATAATCTTCTAACTTATCACTATCGAAAGCCAAATAAGAATTAGATGTCATACCACATTGGAAACACATATATGATTCAAATGGTTTACCTTCTACTTCTGTTTTCTCTACGAAACAATTACTATGTGAATCTAAATCACAGGGGCAATTTGCTTTTTCTTCCATATTATACTCTCTTTAACTTTGGTAGTTGCATTTTTTGAGGTGTTGGAGCTCCAGCTTTTTTAAGCTTTGGTAACTTCAAATCAACTTGTTGTGGTTGTTCTTCAAACTTAGGTAAGTATCTGTTAAGTATTTTAGTAAACTCTCTAGTCATTTTATCCATAGAAAAATTAACTTTATTGTACATAGTTTGTCTTTTAGATTTTAGATTGTACTTCCTAATATTTTTAAAAACATCCATCATAATTTGAGAAGAATATTGATAATTAACGGTAAACCATTGAGCACCATCTACTAACATTTCTTTTGGTAAAGCTGATTTATGAACAGGAGTCATTGAACCTGGTAAAAGAATTGAATTATTTTTGTTAAGGAAGTCAACATGTCCACTCCAATTAGGAGCAATAACAGGTTTATCTGACAAACTAGCTTCTAACAAAGGCCTACCAAAACCCTCACCATGCGTAAAAGTTATGTGAGCTTTTACCTTTGGGTGATTATACATTTGATTCATTTCTTCATCTGTTAAATCTCCATGTAAAAAATAAACAGGTGGTAACTTACCATTTACTGTAGCTTTTATATCATCTATTTTTTGCATTATTTCATTTCTATCCATTATTGAAAAAGTAGCACCACTTGTTTTCATCAATAGAGCTGGTGGATTAGGTTTGTTTTTAAATGTTTCTAAAAAGGTTTTCAATAACATACCTGTATCTTTTCTATCTTGACCTAAAGTACCTTGTAACCAATGACCTGTATACAGAAATACAAACTTTTCTTTTATTTCACTCATTTCTGATTTTAATTCTTCTGATATTTTCTTTGTTGTTTTGTAAATATTTACATCAGCACCTTCAAATAAAACTTCGATTGGAGATGTTGATTTTAACACTCCTGTTTTTTGTTTTGTTTGTTCATTTATCTCTTCATAAGAAACCTTCTCAAAAATATTCTTAACAAACTTTGATGGAACGATATTCATATTCATTCTGTTCATACCTTGAATCCATTCAGCTTTAGGCGCAGTGTTTTCTATACCAGCAGTAATACCTATATTATATTTAGCTAACGGTGTAAATTCATTTGGTACACTAATCTGTATGTGTATTTCAGGTTGTCTTGATAATTCATTTGAAGATAATATTCTCTTTAATATTTCTATATCATTAGGATTATCCTCATCCAATGCATTCATTGGAGTATTTCCCCATCTAAGAGAATTTATTTTTATATCAAACTTATTCATTGAGATTAAGCTTCTAACTAAATCTCGAGAGTGTGAACCATATCCACTTCTAGTCGATACGGGTCCTGTAACTAATAATAAAGGTTTCATTTATCCTCCAAATTCTTCTATTATATCTTTTGCTTTTTCATACTGCCCATCATAATCACTTAAATCTAAATACCAACCTTTTTTTCCATTTATACCAACTTTAATGTGAGCACATATTAGCATAGCTAAATCCCTAGAAGATAGATTCTTTCTTCTGTATTTATCTAATACTTCTTTTATCAATTCTTCCATTGTAATCTCCTAAGCTTTAAATATTGTGTAACGTTTTCTTGGTGTCCACTTATCAAATGCGGTATCCATATGTTCTATGAATAGATTAGACATAGCAGTTGCTGACATACTAGCATCATCGCTCATAACAAACTCATGACCTAACCTACCACATCTTTTTCTTTCTTCATCTCCCATATCGTACCACTCTTTTAAGACATCAGCAAAATCTTCAAATCGAGGCCTGTCATCAAAAATGTATGGTGTTGGAATTGAACCTTGTAAACTTCTATTAGATGGCCACACAGGTTTACACCATTCACCCCAAGTTAAATCAGAATTGTCTTTCCATTTCTTTTCATCATGTAAAGAATGAATCCAACTATAATCTTCATAAGTTATAAACTTATCTTTGTACTTAAAGCCACATTGGTCTTGCAATCCACCAGTAACAGTTACAGATATTGGTGTACCACATATTAAAGCCTCACAAGTTCCCAATCCAAACCCCTCATTAGAAGCCATATTAATTTGAACATCAGCTATATTGTAGAGGTAACGTAAACCTTTATCATCTAATTTTTTGTGAGAAAATATCACATCATAATTTGGACAAACACTCTTAACCACCTCTGGTAAATCTGTACCATTTTCGTCACGAGGTTGAGTGTGCATTATTAATGCACATTTACTAGCCTCTTCTTTTGGTAGCATATCACAAAAAGTTTTGTAAGCCATAATTACATCTCCTGGCAACTTTCTTCTTATGTTTCTATTGTTCCAAAATATTACGAATTTATAATCCTTACCTTCTGTTACATTTCTTCTAAACTGAAGTAAATCTCCCCATTCTTTATGTGATTTATCAATTGGATAAAAGTTTTTTTCATTAATACCATGTGGAATGTATGTGTTATCCCAATTACTTCTAGGTTTATTTTGACAAACATTATCTACGATATTAACTGTTTGTTTAGATATATTCATAATTAAATCACAACTTTCGTAGAAAGGTTCATTCCACATTGGATATGGTAAATCATCCCAAATATTGTAATAGAATATTGGAATGTTTTGTCTAATCTCATGTTCCATCTGATATAACCATCCCCAAAATCTTGGGTCTGTGTAGTGAAGAATAGCGTCAATACCATTTTCAACAGCTTTAACTTGTCTAATAATATCTGGACTACCATAACCACTTACAGGATAAATTTTAAGATATGCATCTTTTATTCCAGTATCTTTACGAACTGACTCTGACATATCAACTATCTTACCCTCATCAGGATGTTTTATAGCACCACCAACTTGAACCCAATCATAATGTTTAAGAGTTCCTAAAACAAACTCTCTTGACATTGTACCAACACCAGATGACATTCTTAAATCATCTGATAATAATAAAATCTTTTTCTTAGCCATTTATAACCTCTTTACTACCACTATTTTTTAGTGGAAAATATTTTTTAAGAACCTCTAACTTATCATCATACTCTGCAATAATCCCTAACTCTTTTTCTACCGTATCCATAATATCAGGATGTTCCGGAACACCCACACCTTTTTCTAAGAGGTTTTCTACATTGATACGATGTTTCTCAATATGCGCTTTGAAATGAAGTTCGCTAGCTTTTATAATATCTCTTCTCATAAAGCACTCCCACTT
>MDSV01154597.1_pt1 | contig 17834 bp, 19 predicted proteins | sample 810851 | NCBI WGS metagenome assembly MDSV01 (sample SAMN05326640, study PRJNA326480) | marine metagenome | isolation source: seawater | place: Atlantic Ocean: North East | collected 2012 | reverse complement strand
TAATATTAGAATTAAAAATGAAAGTTCTTGTAATACAACCAAAGATTGGTATGGGAGACATGATTATCTATCTGCCCTATATTCATGCTATTTCCAAAAAATATAAAGTAAAAATATCTTTACTAGTTAAAAATAATTCACGTGCTGATCAGCTTTTAATTAATGATCAGCATATCAAGGAAATTCTCACTCTAGATAGGACAAAAAATAGTTTAGGATCACATGATGGTTTAAAAGGTTTTTTAAATTTAACTAATTTAATTAAAAATAGAAAATTTGATAAAGTATTCATATTTAGTGGATCTCTAAGATATTATTTAATTTCTAAGTTAGCTAAAATAAAAAAAATTTGTCAATATCCATTATTTCAAAAGAAAGACAATTTTGTTAACTCAGCAAAGATATTTATAGAACATGAATTAAACGAAATTATTTCAACTCAGCCAAAATTATATCTGAATTTAGAAGATGTAAAACTAGCACAAAATAAATTTGACCAAAATTTCAAACATATTTGCTTAGGTTTTTCGGCCAGCGGCCCTACTAAAAGGTGGAATATAAATAATTATATAATGCTCTGTGAAAAATTGAGTGAAAAATTTCCATGTAGATTTTATTTGGCAGGTGGAGAAAAAGATAAATCATTAATTGATAAAATTATTAATTCAAAAGTTGGTACCAAATGTTTTTCATTTGCTGATTTAAAAATAAAAGATGCAATGCCAATTATTAAAAACTGTAATCTTTATATTGGAAACGACACAGGATGGCTTCACATATCTTCAGCATTAGGATTAAACTGTTTAGCATTATTTATGGACAGTCCGGTCTTAGCTTATGGAAAATACTCAAAAAATATTAATGTGATTATACCAGAGGGTGAAACTGAAGAGACCACAACGCATAATACTTTAGGTCAAAATAGAATTTCTTTTGATAAAGTTTTAGGAGCAGCAATTAACTTTTTAAATTAAGAAAAATCACTCTTTAATATTTTATCTCTAGCCTGGTTAACAAGTTGACTAAGTCTTTCAGTTTTTATTTCACGGTTGATGTCAGGATGAATTTTTTTTTGGAGTTTCATCGCTGCTTGTAAAACTTCTTCTTTAGAACAACCTTTGGTTAACCCTAAAAGCTTATATGCCTCGTCATTTGATATGCTAGTATCATCTCTGGACTTATTAAAACTACCTTGTGAAAATTTACCAGAATTTTTTAGAAACTGGATTAATCTCCATAACTGCATCATCTGCAAAGCTGTTAATCCTTTTATTTTAAGACCGCTTAAAATTACAAACAAAAAAGGCAGAGAAAAAAGATACTTACCTCCTATAGTCAAAATTGCAGCAAGAATTAAAGAGAAATAAACTGCTATTTTTTTAATAGTTTGGGCAATTTTTTTTGAACTGGTTCGCGCAAACCAGTTTAAAAACAAATAAACAATGACAAAAATGATAATTCCTAATAGAAATAAATTCATATAAATTCTAGAACATGATTATACCAAAATTAAAAAAATTAAAGAGCAAAAAAGAATATCATAAGATTGAGTTAAAAGATGACTATTCTTGGGTAGATCAGCCCAATATTTTAGAGGTTTTAAAAGATCCAAATATTTTATTGCCTGATGTTAAAAAGTATATAGAAGAAAATAATCAAATTACAGAAAACTATTTCACAGATGTTAAAAATTTTCAAAAAAAATTGTTTGATGAAATTAAATCAAAAATTAAACTAGATGATACATCTCTAAAATTCAAAGATAAAAAATATTATTATTGGACAAAAACTGAGGCTCAGGGGAATTATGGTAAAAATATGCGGCAACTCATTGATAGTTCAAAACCGGAAGAAATTTTTTTTGATGGTGATCTTGAAAAAGAAAAATGTGGTTCAGAGTATTTTGGTTTAGGGGGTATAAGCGTTTCTCACTGTGATAAATACATGGCATACTCTTTAGATCTTAAGGGATCGGAGTATTTTACAATTCATTTAAGAAATCTGGGCAATGGCAAAAATGAGAGAGATATCATTGAAAATACGAGTGGAAGTATAGCTTGGTCTTTGGATAGCAAAAGTTTTTTCTACTCAAAACTGGATAAATTTCATAGGCCTAGACAAATTTATAAACACGTAGTTGGCACACCAGTAAATGGTGATGAATTAATCTTCGAAGAAAAAGATGAAACTTTTACTTGCGGAATAAGTTTAACTTCGGATGAAAAATTTTTTATAATTTCAACTTCAGATCATATAACCACAGAAGAATATTATTTTCCATCTCAAACTAATACTATTAAACCAATTTTATTTCAAAAGAGGGAAACAAATATTCGTTACTCTGTAGACTCTTGGAAAGGGTATTTTTATATCCATACAAATAAAGATGCTAGAGATTATAAAATTCTTAAGTGTAAAATTGATAATATTAATAAATTAGAGGAATTTATTCCTTCAAAGAAAGAAACAGTCATTGGTGAATTAGAATTTTTAGATAATTTTATGATCCGAGGCGAAAAGTCTGACGCTATTCCTAAATTATTTGTAAGAAATATTAAAACAAATAAAGAAGAAGAGATAAAAATTTCTGATGAGGCAATAGGCTGTCCTGGTGTTTCTTTAATGCAAAAAAATAAAAATACAACAAAAATTAGAGTTAGTTGGGAGAGTATGGCATCTCCTAACAAAATTTATGAATATGATATCTTAACTAAAGAAAAAAAACTTGTTAAAGAAGTTGAAATACCCTCAGGTCATAATCCGGATAAATATGTAATCGAGAGAATAAAAGCTAAATCTCATGATGGAAGAATGATACCCATCAGTTTAGTACGTTTAAAAAATTCTAAACAAGACGGAAAATCTAAAATTTTACTTTATGCTTATGGAGCTTACAAACACAGTATCTCTCCGTCATTTAGTGCTTCAAGATTTTGTTTAATAGATCGAGGTATCACTTTTGCAATCGCACACATAAGAGGCGGCGGTGATCTTGGAGATACTTGGCATGAAGAGGGTAAGAAAAAGTTAAAAAAAAATACTTTCTTGGATTATGTTGCTTGCGCAAATCATTTAATTGATCAAAGGTATACTTATAAAGGTGGAATATGTTTTTACGGTGGATCAGCTGGAGGATTAACAGGTGGGGCTGTAATTAATATTGCACCTGAATTATTTTTTTCAGCTCTTTTATTAGTACCTTTCGTTGATACCTTAACTACAATGCTTAACGAAAAACTTCCACTTACACCAGCTGAATGGGAGCTTTGGGGTAATCCAATTAAAAGTAAAGAATATTTTGAATACATTTTATCTTATTCTCCATATAACAACTTAAAAAAGACTTCTTACCCTTCAATGCTTATTACAACTTCTTTGTTTGACAATCGTGTTCTTTACTCTGAACCAATTAAATACATAGCAAGATTAAGAGATATAAAAGATGATAATAATACACAATTATTAAAGTGTAAAATGAAAGCAGCTGGTCATGGCGGGATGAGTGGTAGAGATAACGCTATTAAAGAACTTGCTGAAGAATATAGTTTTATCTTAAAGACTGCTAATATTTTAAATTAAACTAAAAACAATTTTTGCTCGTAAAACCAATTACAATATTGTTTGGATTAATTTCAAATTTTCTCTCACATTTAATTTTTAGTTTTTCTGTAATGTAAACATAAACTCTATTTCTACTATCTGTAAATTCTATTTTATCGGGTTTGCCGTAAGCTAATTTTAAGTCACTCTCAGATTTTTTTAATAATTTGCTGAGTCTTTTTTCTTCTTTAATTGTTTGTTCATCTATTTTAGTTGTTACCGTTTGACAAGAAAATAAAAATGTTGAGCTAAAAAGAAGTGTAAATATAACAAAAAAAAATTTCATAGCTAAAATATAAGATTATACCTAAAACTTATAAACAGAAATATTACCTGCAGGTTGTAATTTGGTCTTTAAGCAAATATTTCAAAAGATTTTAGTCCAAAATAGGGTTATTTAACACTTACAGGAGGATTATTTATGATGGAAAAATATTTTGAATACAAAAAACACAAAACAGATTTTAAAACAGAAGTAATTGCCGGTGTTACCACATTTTTAACAATGGCTTATATAATGTTTTTAAATCCCTTTATTCTCTCAGGTGAGTTTGCAGGAGTTGAAAAAGGTTTCTTTGATTTTGGAGCAGTTTTTACTGCTACAATACTTGCTACAGCCATTGCATGTTTCATTATGGCATTTTACGGTAAAACTTGGCCAATAGGCTTAGCGCCAGGTATGGGTATAAACGCATTCGTCGCTTTTGGTGTCGTAGCTGGAATGGGATACACTCCTCAAGCTGCACTTGGTGCAGTTCTTGTAGCCGGAGTTTTATTCTTAATCATATCGCTAACTCCAATAAGAGCTTGGTTGATAAATTCAATTCCAAGGAGTTTGAAATTAGGAATAGGAGCGGGAATAGGTTTATTCTTAGCAATCATTGGATTAGAAATTATGGGAGTTGTAGGAGATCACCCAGTAACACTTGTCACAATTGGTGATATTAAAAATCCTCTAGTACTTTTAGGATGTCTTGCATTTGTTGTAATGATTGTATTAGAAAAAATGAAGGTAAGAGGTAACATCATTATTGGTATACTTGTTTTTAGTGTTATTGCATGGATTACTGGATTAGCAAAATTCAATGGTGTAGTAGGATCAATTCCACCTATGACTTACCTTTTCGATTTTGATTTAACTGCTGCATTTACAGCCGGAATGTCGACTGTAATATTTACATTACTGTTTATCGATTTTTTTGATACAGCAGGAACCTTGACATCGGTCGCTAATGTAGCTGGTAAAGTTGGCAAAGATGGAAAAGTAAAAGATATAAATAAAGCAATGTTGTCCGACAGTGTTGGAACAGTCGCTGGTGCTTTAATGGGTACTACTACTGTAACAAGCTATGTTGAGTCAGGAGCAGGAGTGAAAGCAGGAGGCCGAACTGGAATGACTTCTTTAGTAATCGGTGTTTTATTCTTGTCTTGTTTATTCTTTTCTCCATTAGCAACAAGTTTACCAAAAGAAATTGACGGAGCTGCTCTATTATATGTTGCTATACTTTTTGTAAGAAATATTACTGATATAGAATGGGATGACATAGCTGAATCGGGTCCTGCAGTGATAGCTATGATAACTATGCCATTAACTTACAGTATAAGTAATGGAATAGCTTTAGCGTTTATTTCTTATGCGTTAATCAAAATTTTGACTGGAAAATTTAACACAACTTCTCCAGCAATTTGGGTAATTGCAATACTAAGTGTTGTTAGCTTTGCCGTTGCATAATTTTAATTTGAGGGCTGGTACAAACTGGCCCTCAATTACTTTTTATGTTTTTTAACTAAATCTTGAATTTTAACCTCTTCATAATGTTCAAAAGGTTGAACTATCCAAGGATTTGAGCTTAATCTTTCTGCACAATAATCTGGTTCGAATGTAGAGTCTTTTTTTTTCCATAATACTGCAGTTTTTATAGTTTCAATTTCTTTAATTCCTTTATAACTATAAAGCCAATTAATACTTTTTTTTAAAGTAACGCCTGTATCTGAAAGATCATCACAAAGTAGAAGTCTTCCACCCATATTTTGAACTGTTGAACTCATCTCCCTAGAAAAAACTAATTCACCTTGTTGATCTTCTATTCCTTTTCCTGAATAAGACTCAACTGCAAGATAAGCACATTTAAGCTTAAATACTCGGCTGAGAACATCAATGATAGGCGCTCCACCTCTCATTATTCCTATCAACATAGTTGGTTTATACCCACTTTCATGAATTTGTATTGCCAGCTTTTCTACAATTAGATTATACTCTTTCCAGTCTATGATTAATTTCTCGGCCATAGAAAAAACTAAATTATTTTTAAGGGATTGTAAATGAACAAAGGATATTGGATAGCAAGAATAAATATTGCTAACAGCGAAGCTTTCAAAGAATATGCAAGTAGAGCAGAATTAGCGATTAAAAAATATGGAGGTAAATATCTTGTTAGAGGAGGTCAATTTTCTATTTTAGAGGGAAAACATGATTTCGCAAGAAATGTTGTAGTTGAATTTGAAAGTGTTGAAAAAGCTAAAGAGTGTTTCAATTCCAAAGAATATCAAGAAGCAAAATCATTTAGAGATGGTAAAGCAGATTTTAACGCTATAGTGATTAAAAGTTACTAGTATTGAATTGGTTCATCATCAATCGATCTCCATAGGTACCAAGTAGCGACCGAACAATAAGGGGTAAATTTTTTATAAAGTTTATTTAAGAAATTTTTAGGTGGAAAATATTTTTTTTTATAGTTATTTGAAATAGCTCTTAAAAGACCAATATCTTGCAAGGGCCAAATATTAGACCTATTATAGGTAAACAGTAAAATCATTTCTGCAGACCATCTCCCAATTTGTCTAAGCTCAGATAAATATTCAATCGCTTGTTCATCGCTCATTTTTTTTATTAAATTTGGTTTAAAAGTTTTATTCAGAGTTTTTTTAGCTAATTCTTTTATTCCCCTAGCTTTTTGTTTGCTTAAACCACAACTTTTTAGACCAGAAAAAGATAAGCAATTCACAGTTTTTGCTGAAATTTTATTTTTACACTTTTTTTTAAATTTTAAAAAAACTGCATCAGCAGCTGCTACGCTAATTTGTTGACCTATAATACTCTTGCAAAGAGAAAAGAAAACATCATTTCTTGATATTAGAGAACCGTCTCTATACTTCAAAATTAAATACTTCATTACTTTATCTTTTTTAGATAATGTCTTTTTGGCTTTACTCCAATAAACGGGTTGTCTTCTCATGGTCTTGGAGTAACTATTTGTTTTTTTAAATGTTTTTCTCTTACAAAAATAATTAAAGAGCTTAAGATTACCAGGACTGCTCCAATTAAAGTAAGAATTTTAGGGATTTCATTCCAAATAAAAAAGCCGAAAAGAATAGCAAACACCAAACTAAGATACTTTATAGGTGTGACTAATGAAGTCTCTGCAAGCCTATAACTTTGTGTTAATAGTAAATTGGCGACGCTTCCACAAATACCCATTATAATTAATATTAAAGCATCAATTAACGAAGGCATAACCCACTCAACAAAAAATAATGAACATAAACCTAAAACTGTACACAAAAAGGTAAAATAAAAAGCTATTGTGTAATTAGGTTCAGTTTTAGAGAGGGATCTCACACTTATTGCAACACACGCAAAAAAAATACAAAAAATTATTGGAGAAATATAATAATAATTTAATTCTACGAAAGCTGGTTGAATAATTAATAACATACCGATAAACCCTATGATTACTGCAGACCACCTTTTTATTCCCACCTTCTCAGATAAAAAGAATATAGAAGCAACAGTAACAAATATTGGACCCCCAAAAGTTAAAGAAATTACATCAGCAAGAGGTAATTCCCTTAGGCCGTAAAATAAAGCTATAATTGCCAAAGCTCCACAAATTGCTCTAAAAGCATGGAGCCCAGGACGTGAGGTTTTATAAAAATTAAAAATTTTATCTCTTGGGATGATAAAAAAAATTGGAATAAATCCTATAAAAAATCTAAAAAACAACACCTGGCCAACTGGGTAGTAATCTAGCCACTTAACGCATATATCCATTATAGAGAAGCAAATTACACTTCCTATCATGTACAAAACGCCGATTTGATTTTGGGTTAACAATTTAATATCCTCATAAGTTCTAAACATAATAAATAAATTATGCAAAAATGTACACTTGCACTTGGTTGTTTTTGGAAACCTGAAGAAAATTTCAAAGGTAAACCAGGTATTATAGAAACTGAAGTTGGCTATGCAGGAGGTGAAAAGCCTTATGTGACATATGAAGAAGTTTGCAAGGGAAATACAGGACATGCAGAGGTTGTAAGATTAGTTTTTGATGAAAAATTAATTTCTTACGAAAAAATATTAAATTTATTCTTTGAAATGCACGATCCAACTCAAAAAAATATGCAATTTCCAGATGTCGGCACTCAATATAGAAGTGAAATATTTTACGAAACAGAAGAACAAAAAGAATTAGCTTTAAAAATAAAAGAAAAATTTAATCAAAGTTATAATGGTAAAATTGAAACTATAATTTCAAAAATTAGAAATTACTGTAAAGCAGAGGATTATCATCAAAAATATATTGAAAAAAATAGATGAAAAATTATTTAGTATCTACAGATTGGCTTGCAAATAATATTGACAATGTAAAAATTTTAGATGGAAGTTGGCATATGCCAAACACAAAAAGAAATGCTTTCAAGGAATACTCTTCTGGTCATATTAAAAATGCAATTTTTTTCGATTTAGATAAAAACTCTAAACAAAATACAAAAATTCCACATATGATGCCTGATAAAAAATATTGGGAAAAATCAGTCTCTAAGTTGGGAATAAATAATTCTGATCATATAATTGTATATGACAATTCTGATGTTATAAGCTCTTGCCGTATATGGTTTAACTTTATTTATTTTGGACATAATCCAAATCTTATTTCTATTTTAGATGGAGGTTTAAAAAAATGGATTAAAGAAAATAGAAAAATTACAACAGATATAAAAATTAATCCATTAAGTTCTTACATTGCTGAAGAAAATTTAAACATGGTTGTTACAAAGGAAAAAGTAGATCAAAATATTATTAGTAAAAAATTTGAATTGATAGATGCTAGAAGTGAAGCCAGATTTTTAGGCAAACAACTGGAGCCGAGAAAAGAGCTTAAAAGTGGAAATATTAAAGGGTCTAAAAATTTACCTTTTCAAAACATTATCAATGAAGACAATACATTTAAAAATAAAGATGAAATTGAATTGATTTTCAAAAATTTAAATCTCGACTCAGAAAAAACTTTTGTTTTTTCTTGTGGATCTGGTGTTACAGCTTGCGTTTTAGGTCTAGCAAATTCTATTGTAAGTGGTAAAAAACCTGTTATCTATGATGGCTCGTGGTCTGAATATGGTCTTAAATAAAAATGAAAAAATCAAATAAAATAAAAGCTTTTCTAATAATTTTTTTTATAGTTATTTTTAGTGTCATTACTGCAAGACATTTTATAGGCCTACACTTTAAGAAAAAATTTAGTGTAAGACCAGCGCCAGCTGTAATAGTTTCGTCGGTTGAGAAATCTTTATTTTACAAAAGTATAGAAACTTTTGGTACAGCTTTAGCTCAAAATTCCAAAATTTATAGAGTAAAAAAAGATAATATTTTAGGAAACTTGAAGATTGAAAACAGATTCGTAAGAAAAGGTGAAATTATTGTTGCTCTTAAAAATCAAGAAAATATTATAGCAGAATTTAATGGTAAACTTGGTAAAAGAGAGATTGCTCAAGGTGTTCTTGGAACGGACAGTTTAATTATAACCTTAGATGATTTAAAAAAAATAGTAATTGATATTAAAGTACCAGAAAATTATGTTGGAGCTTTAAAAACAGGCCTTAAAGTCGAAGTTTCAAATTCAGCTTTTAAAAAAGTATTTAACGGCAAAGTAGACTCTGTGAGTTCTAGAATTGATCCCTCTACACGTTCAATCCTAGCTAGAATTATTGTAAAAAACTCAAATTTCGAAATAATTCCAGGGCAGCTGATGACTGTTAAAATTATATATGATGAAATCGAGCAACTAGGAGTGCCCGAAAGCGCTGTTACAATTCAAGGTGATACTTCTTTTGTTTATATTGTGAAAGACAACGTTGTAAAGAAAAAAATTATTGAAACCGGAAAAAGAAATTTTGGAAAAGTATCAGTTCTTTCAGGTGTAAACAAAGGTGATCAAGTGATCAGTGAAGGTATAACTAAGGTTAGAGATAAGGCTAAAGTAAAAATTTTAAAACCTAATAATAAATAATATTCAAAATGTTTTTAACAGATTTATCAATTAAAAGACCTGTGGTTGCCTCGGTAATGAGTTTAGTTTTAGTAATTTTTGGTTTAGTAACTTTTCAAGAAATACCAACTGATGAACTTCCAGATATTCAACAACCAACAGTTACAATTCAAACTGATTATAAAGGTGCTTCTGCTGAAATAATAGATACACAAATTACTCAGAAGATAGAAGATTTTGTCGGTGGCACACCAGGTTTAGAAACTATTGATTCTTTTAGTGAAGATGAAAGTTCAAGAATTACACTCACGTTTGAAACTAATTTAGATTTAGATGACGTAACTAATGATGTAAGAAGTTCTGTAGCCAGAGTAGTTGATAATTTGCCAGACGGAGCTGAACAACCTGAGATTTATAAACAAAGTTCAGGCATGAGAACAACAATGTGGCTTTCTTTTAATTCAGAAACTATGTCAGACATAGAATTAACTGACTATGCAGACAGATATTTAACAGATGTTTTTTCAACAGTCTCAGGAGTTGGAAGAGTTAGGCTGGGAGGTGAAAGAGAACTTTCTTTGAGAGTTTGGCTAGATCCTTTAGCTTTAGCTGCCAGGGATCTTACAACCCAAGAAGTGGAGATGGCTTTGCAAAAAGAAAATATTGAATTTCCTGCAGGTAGAATTGAGTCTAAGGATGTCGACTTAACAATAAAATTAGATAAGGCTTATCAAAACTTAGAAAATTACAAAAAATTACCTCTTAAAAGAGCAAAGGATGGTTCTATAATTACTTTGAACGACGTAGCTAGAGTTGAAGTTGGAGCTGAGTCAACAAGAACATTGTTTAAAGGTAATGGTAAGCAAGTAGTGGGTATTGGTATATATCAACAGTCAGATGCAAATACAATTTCTGTTGCAAAGGGTGTAAAAAAAAAGATAAAAGAAATTAAATCAACTTTACCACCAGGCACTACACTCGAAGTATCTTTTGATAGAAGCAACTATATTAAAGCTGCTATAAAAGAAGTTTATAAAACCCTTATTATTGCTTTAATTTTAGTAACTATAATTATTTATCTTTTCTTAGGTAACATCAGAGCTTTGATAGTTCCTATAATTGCATTGCCTGTATCTTTAATTTCAACTTTTCTATCTATATATTTTTTTGGTTTTTCAATTAACCTTTTTACTTTAATGGCTTTAGTTTTAGCAATAGGAATTGTTGTGGATGACGCTATAGTGATGTTGGAAAATATAGTAAGGAGAATCGAGCTCGGTGAGAGTCCTCTGGTTGCAGCATATAAAGGAGCTAAACAAGTTTCTTTTGCGATAATTGCTACTACTGTAGTTTTAGTGGCAGTGTTTATTCCATTAGTTTTTATAAAAGGTATAACAGGCGTATTATTTACTCAAACGGCAATAACTTTAGCTTCGGCAGTAATTATTTCTAGTTTTGTAGCTCTGTCTTTAAGTCCTATGCTTGGTAGTAAATTTTTAAAAAAAAATATGAAAAAGTCGAGTATTGTTATAAAATTTGAAAAATTTCTTAGCGGAATATCAAATTCTTACAAACATTCTTTGATAACTTGGATAAACAAAAGAAAAATTATTATATCTTTTTTAGTCGGAACACTTATCCTAACAACTTTTCTTTTTAATTATGCACCAAAAAAATTGATAGCTCCAGAGGACAGAGGGGCCTTTTTTGTAATAATAAAAGCGCCTCAAGGGTCTGGCTTTAACTTTACAAAATCGAAAGCAGAGGATATTGAAAAACTTTTGCTTCCTCTAGTTGGTAAGGGTGAATATAGAAAATTGATAATGAGAGTTCCTGGATTTGGAAAATCTTCTAAACAGGTAAACAGTGGTTTTATAATAGTGCTTCTTGAACCTTGGTCAAAAAGAGATCGTCACGGTGTAAAAATTATGAGAGAGTCTTTTGGAAAAATTGGAAAAGTTCCTGGAGTTTTAGCTTTTCCAGTTATGCCACAAGGTATCAGAACAGGAGGGATTCAAAATCCAGTCCAGTTTGTAATACTTGGAAATACATATGAACAATTGATAGAGTGGAAAAATATAATTAAGAAGGAAGCGCGAAAAAATCCTGGACTAACTTCTATCCAAGATGATTTTGATCTAAATAAACCTCAATTAAATGTTAGAGTTGACCAAAAAAAAGCTGCGGATCTTGGGGTTTCAACAGAGGATATAGGAAGAACTCTTGAAACTATATTTGGTTCAAAAAGTGTTACAAGATTTACACAAGATGGTAAAGAATACTCAATTATTTTGCAAGGTGATATAAAAGATAGACAAGAACCCGATAGTATAAGTAAAGTTTTTGTAAGATCAAAAAACAATGATAAGCTTGTATCTATCTCAAATTTAGTTTCATTTAACGAAAAAGGTCAATCGCCTTTTTTAGCTAGGTATAATAGGCAAAAAGCAGTAACAATATCTGCTAGGTTGGTCGGAGATTATTCTTTAGATGAAGCTTTAAAATTTTTGGTAAACGTAGTCGATAAAAATACACCTCAAGCCAAAATTGCTTATAAAGGAGAAAGTGAAGAATATAAAAAAACAAATACTCAATTATATTTAATCTTTGCTTTAGCATTAATTACTGCATATCTTGCTATGTGCGCTCAATTTGAAAGTTGGAGACATCCTTTAACAATAATGCTCACCGTTCCTCTTGCTATACTTGGAGGTCTTTTGGGGCTTTTAGTAGTTGGTTCCTCTTTAAATGTTTACAGTCAAATAGCATTGGTAATTTTAATAGGTCTCTCAGCAAAAAATGGAATTTTAATAGTAGAATTTGCTAATCAACTAAGAAAAGAAGGTAAAAGATTTGAAGTTGCAATAATCGAAGCGGCTTCAATAAGATTTAGACCAATTTTGATGACAAGTCTTTCAACTATATTTGGTGTGTTACCACTTATCATAAGCTCAGGTCCTGGAGCAGCGAGTAGATTAACTGTGGGCATAACAATATTTGGAGGAATGTTGTTTTCAACTTTCTTTACTCTATATGTAATTCCCACAATATATTCGATAATCGGTAGGAATACACAAAGAATAGATGCTATTGAAATTGAATTAAATAAACAACTTAAAAAATAATATATTTTCTTTTATCTAAATTTTTTTGACAAAGCGTAAGTTGCTTTCTATATTTATTTGCCATTTCTTTAACAGATTTAGCGTAAATCACCGCTTTCTTGTCTTTTGAATAATTTTTATAATCTCCCCAACCTTTATAATAAGCAAGATACTGCCTGTAGGCATCTTTTTTAGAAATTTTTAAAATTTTTGACGTTTTGTTAACGTACCATCCTATGAAATCTACTGAGTCTTTAAATCTTGCTCTTGTCGCTAAAATATTTCCAGTTTCAGATTTATACTGCTCCCACGTACCCACAACTGCTTGGGAATATCCAAATGAACTAGAAGGCCTCTTAAATGGAATTACTTTAAATAATTTTCTTCTAGGGGGTTTGGCAAGCCAATTGAAATCACTCTCTTTTTTTACAAAAGCGAGCTGTATATAAATTGGTACTCCCCATTTTTCATAAGATGCTTTGGTATGCTTATACCATAAGTATCTTTCCTCAAAAATTGCACAACTATTTTGAGTATTTTTTGGAATTGAAGAACAGGCTGAGAGAATTAAAAAAAAGGAAAAAATAAATATTTTTTTTAAATGAATCACTTATGAATTTATATAAGAAATTAATTCAGTTTTCTCCATTTTTCTGGGGGCATAAAAGTTCCAGACCATATACCTAATTTATTTTTTTTAGCAAAATCTTCATCATCTATATATTTTTTAGAATATCTTTTATAGGCTACCGCATATCCCTGCCTGACCATCCATTTATTCAAGTTCACATCTTTAATAAAACAAGTTGCTAGATGGCGTTTATATTTATCTTTACCTGAGGACACACATCTCACTATTGAAGTGCCGATTTTTGTAATTAATTTATTTTTAGACTCTCTTCCACAAAAATATTCTTTTTTTTTCTTTTCACATAACTGTCTAATCTCTGGTGCATCAATACCCTCTAATCTAAATTTTTGATAATTTATGTAGATCGTATCTCCGTCAATTACTTTTGATAATCCTAAAAATTCACCTGCAAAAACGTTACCGGTAACAAAAAAAAAAGTGATAATTAAAAATAGTTTATTCATCTTATTATTTTTTTAATAATTAAAACTAACATCACTCCTAGAATATTTGCTGCCAGATCGTTAATCTCAAATGCTCTATTGGGAATAATAAAATGTAAGATTTCTAAGATAATAGAAATTGAAATTATAAAAATTAGACTTGAAAAGAATCGCTTGTTTCGTGAATTGCAAATAATAGCCAGAGAAGTCAAATATACGAAATAAAAAAAATGATTTATCGATGTTCCAATCGGATTATCGATAAAATTTGGTTGTCTCCCTAAATCATTATAAAGAAAATATCCAATGATACTTCCTGGAAATAAGTATAAAATAACTAAAGTTATTAGAGAAAAATAATATAAATATTTGATTAACTTTAAAATATTATTTTCCATTGTGTAGTTAATATAGTACATAATATTCAATATGAAACTATTATGAGTAAACTAATCTTATTGAGACATGGACAAAGTGTATGGAATGCTGAAAATAGGTTTACTGGTTGGGTAGATGTAGATTTATCACAAAAAGGAATTGAAGAAGCAAAAAAATCAGCCGAATTAATAAAAAATCTCAATTTAAATTTGGACGTTTCATATACATCTTTTCTAAAAAGAGCGATAAGAACCCTTACTACGGTTCTAAAAGAAAACAATATGGATTTAAAATTCAATACCTCCTGGGAAATTAATGAAAGACATTATGGAGCTTTAACTGGTTTGAACAAAGAGGAAACTAAAAAAAAAGTGGGCGAAGAACAGTTTAAAAGATATAGAAGGTCGTGGGAAATTGCTCCACCTCCAATGAATGAAAATGATAAAAACCAATCATTATTTAGTCCACTTAATGCTAGCATACCTTTAGGAATGATACCTTTCACTGAATCTTTGAAAAATACATATGAAAGAGTGATACCTTATTTCAAAAAAGAGATTCAAAAAAATATCGAAAAAAATAAAAATGTATTAATTTCTGCACACGGAAACTCATTAAGAGCGCTTTGTAAATATCTATTTAAAATTTCAAATGAAAAAATAAATGATCTTGAGATTCCCACTGGAAATCCCTTGGTTGTAGAATTTGACAAAAAGCATAAAGTTGGAAAATATTACTATCTTGATAAAAGTAGGGCTAAAAACATAATTTTTAATCAATAATTTTTTTATCCAAAATTTTTTTATACATTTCTTTAGTATTAATATGGTAAAATTTCTGTTTACTTATTAAACCAGCTAATTCTTTTTTTTTAATCAAATGACTCCAAATCTCATTCATTGAAAAAATTTTCTTTGTGTTTAGTTGAAAAATATTTCTATTCAAAATCTGTAATCCTGTATAAATATATTGATTATGAGTATTTTTAGTTATTAAATCTCCTTTAAGATTAAAATCTCCCTTAAAACTATCATCAAAACTTAATTCTTTATTTACAACCAGCAAACAAACTTTTTGTGATTTAAAATAAATTTTTTCTAAATCTCCCAATTCATTAAGATATCTATCGCCCCATAAAGTGTCTGGATTAACTACAAAAAATGGTTTTTCTTTAAACACTTTTGTTCCTTGAAGTACTCCACCACCAGTATCAAGAAGCATATTTTTTTCATCAGAAACTATTATATTTGCATTAAATTTTTGGGTATTTATAAAGTTTTTAATTTGATCAGCTAAGTAATGAACATTAATTACTATTTCATCCACACCATGCTTAATAAGTAAATTAATAGATTTTTCCAATAATGTTTGTTTGCCAACTTTAACTAAAGGCTTTGGTGTTTTAAGGGTTAGTGGTTGCATTCTTTTACCAAGACCGGCTGCTAGAATCATTCCATGTTTTATTTTCATAGTTTTTTTATTCTTTTAAGTTTTTTTAGTGGTAAGTGTGCTTTCATTTTTTTCTTAAAATTTAAAAAAATTGGATTCTCCATTCTTCTTTCGATCAATTTCCAGGTATAAGGTAAGTATTTTAAGTATTTTGATTTTTTATCTCTTTTAAAAAGTCTCACGAAAATACCTAATATTTTCAAACATCTTTGAACGGATAAAATATCAAAATCATTTTTTAAGTGGATTTTATTAACTGATTTTAAACTTGACTTATTATAATAATATTCAAATAAAATTTTTTGAGTATTTAAAGGTAATTTTATTCTTACATCGTCAATTAAGGATGCAACGTCATACAATGGATTTCCTATAATTGCGTCTTGACTATCTATAACTCCGAATCTTTTTTTATTAACCATGATATTTTCTGCATGAAAATCTCTATGAGTAAAATATTTATTTTTAAAATATAATTTTTTATAAATTAAATTTAATTCATTTCTTAAAACTTTTTTAACTTGTTTAACTTTTCTTTTATTAATTGAAAATTTTAAATACCAATCAAAAAAAAGATCCGACTCTTCATGCAGTGATCTAATATTATATACACCTAACTTAATTTTTTTACCAAGATAGGAGTAGCTTTTCTTAGGTTTGATTTTTTGAATTTTAATAATCAATTCAATAAGGTTTTTATAATATTTTGTTTTATTTTTTTTATTTTTTACCAATTGAAAAAAGGATTTATGACCTAAATCGGTGATTTCGATCAAATCGTTTTTATAAAAATTTTTTAATAATTGAGGAGATAAAATTTTATTTTTATTTAAAATATTATTAATTAAAGAGTAAACTATTAAATTTTTAAATTTTTCTTTTTTGGCTAAAACTATAATTGATGTTTTGTTATTTTTTTTTATCCTATAAAATTCTCTGAAAGACGCATCACCGGATATTTTTTTAAGTTTATAATTCATCTATTTTAAAATTTTTCCATTTTCCAAAACCTTTTATTTCTATACTTCTTTGATTTTCACTTCCAAAATACTTAAACCTCAACTCTAATCTATCGGGAATCTCTTCTTTAATTAATTCCGGCCATTCAATAATTTTTACACATGCCTCGTCTTCTTTAAAGATTCCCAATTGAGTAATTTCCCTTTCGTTTGATAGCCTATAAAGATCATAGTGCAAAATTTTTAAATCTTTTATTTCATACTCATACAATAAGTTGAAAGTTGGACTTAAAACTACTGTTTGGTTTACTCTTTCTTTTTTTTGCAAAAAATTAACTAAACTTCTTGTAAAAGTTGTTTTTCCTGTCCCTATTTCTCCATATAACATAATACAGTCCGATTGATTAAGTTTCTTACCAATTTGTACTGAGAGAGAATTTAAATTATCTAAAGATTTTATAATCATTAGCTACTGAATTAGTAGCGATAAGTATCTGGTTTAAATGGTCCTGATTGTTTAACGCTAATATAGTCTGCTTGCTCTTTTGACATTTTTGTTAATTTTGCCCCAACTTTTTCTAAGTGTAATGTTGCAACCTTTTCATCTAAATGTTTTGGTAGTACATAAACTTTTTTCTCATATTTATCTGAATTATTCCATAATTCTATTTGTGCAATAACTTGATTGGTAAAAGATGCACTCATTACAAAACTAGGGTGCCCAGTAGCACAACCAAGATTTACTAGTCTGCCTTCAGCCAGTAGGATAATTCTTTTTTTATTTGGTAATTCTATTTCGTGAACTTGCGGTTTTATTTCATCCCATTTATAATTTTTTAATGCATCCACCTGAATTTCATTATCAAAATGTCCAATATTACAGAGTATAGCTCTATCTTTCATATTTCTCATGTGATCAGCCGTAATGATATCTTTGTTTCCAGTAGCTGTTACTACAATGTCTGCATCTTTAATTGCCTCATCCATTAAAACAACTTCAT
>MDSV01248035.1_pt1 | contig 17835 bp, 10 predicted proteins | sample 810851 | NCBI WGS metagenome assembly MDSV01 (sample SAMN05326640, study PRJNA326480) | marine metagenome | isolation source: seawater | place: Atlantic Ocean: North East | collected 2012 | reverse complement strand
TGTGCTTCACGCTCAACATCGCTTAGCATCATATCCATATCAATAATTTTGGTGATGACGGCAGATCCTGATACGGCCGTTGCAGCATTGCTGCCCGCAACTTGGCAACGTCTTGCTAGACTCGCTATAATGTTGCCAACCGCCTCTGTATCAACTAGGAGTTTGTCGACGACTACACCTTCTGGTAGTCTCTCAATACCGTAAGATTTTAGGTGGAACATGCCTTGTTGACGCTGTATGTCCACTATTTTTACTGAAGTGGCACAAATATCCACACCAATCAAATGTCGACTTTTTGAAGTAAATAGCCTCACAAACTCTATACCTTATATTAAGTGTACAATCTGATAGTTATTTGTAATAATTGAATACAATACTTTACTTAATTGGTAGATTCAAGCGTTTAAAAATATATTAAGGCCTACTTACACATTTATTATGACCTGTTGATTTTGTTCAAGGTATAATACCTTATCCGCTACAAATTCTAATGAATAAGTCTTATTATGGCCAAAAAAAATGCTACCGCTCGTCTCATTCATTTCTTGGTGGGACTTTTTGTCGCTTGCCTAGCATTGGCAGTTATCTTAGCGCTTGCTGTACCTATTGGTTTTTATGGGATGGCGATGTATTTATCGCCAACTTTGCCAAGTATTCAAGAGATAAAAACTGCCAATTTAGAAATGCCATTGCAGATTTATAGTAGCGATGACAAATTAATCGGCCAATACGGCAATCGTTTATCGTTACCAGTCACATTTGATGAAATTCCTGAAGATTTGACTCACGCTTTTTTAGCGGCAGAAGATGCTTCTTTCTTTCAGCATAGTGGCATCAGTATCAAAGGTCTTGGACGCGCGGTCACTGAAGTGGTGACTGATGATGACAGTCAGACTGGTGGCTCAACTATTACAATGCAGGTCGCCAAAAATTATTTTTTAAGTCCTGAGCGTACTCTAAACCGCAAACTGACGGAATTATTTTTAGCACGTAAAATCGAAGACGAGCTGAGTAAAAATGATATTTTGACTTTATATGTCAATAAGATTTATTTGGGCGAAGGCGCTTATGGTATCCGCGCCGCTGCCAAAAAATACTATAGTAAATCACTAGATAATCTTACTATTGCTGAAATGGCAATGCTTGCCGGTTTACCAAAAGCCCCTTCTAAATATAATCCTGTTGCCAATCCTAGCCGCGCGTTGACTCGGCGTAACTGGATTATTGGCCGTATGTATGAGTTGGGTTATATCACCAAAGCTCAGCATGATGAGGCCGTTAACTCCCCCGTTGGCATTAAGCTATATCAAGAAAAACTCGACGTTAATATGCCCTATTTGGCAGAAATGACACGTGCGACCTTAGTTGAACGCTATGGTGAGCAAGTCATGCACAGTGGTTGGCGCGTTCGTCTCACGGTCGATAGTAAGGCACAAACGGCGGCAGAGGCTGCCATATTAACTGGGTTGATTGCTTACGAGCATCGTCATGGTTGGCGCGGCGCAGAGGCAAATGACGAGCCTCTCGAAAACTTTCAGCGCTATAGCAATATGTCTCCTGCCAAAGTTACCAAAGTCAACTCTCGTAGTTTTGAAGCGATATTACAGTCTGGTGAAAGTGTAACGGTCAATTGGTCTGGCATGAGCTGGGCACGCAAATACATCTCTGCCAATCGTATCGGTTACTATCCTAATAATGCTAGCCAAATAGTGAGCAAAAACGATATTGTCCGCGTGATACCTACCGCAAATGGTAATTGGCAACTAGGGCAGATACCCAAAATACAAGGTAGTCTGGTTTCATTAAATCCAGAAACTGGCGCGGTTAATGCATTAGTAGGCGGTTTTGATTTCAAACACAGTAAGTTCAACCGAGCCTTACAAGGATGGCGCCAACCTGGTTCAACCATCAAACCATTGGTCTATACCGCCGCTTTGGAAAAAGGCTACCGCCCAGACAGTATTGTTTCAGATCGCCCTATTCAAGTAGGCGACTGGAAACCTAAAAACTCTGATGAACGCTTCTTAGGGGATATCACGCTACGTCGTGGTTTGTATTTATCTCGCAACTTGGTTTCTATCCGTCTCCTACAAGCCATTGGTATCTCTGATGCGCGCAACCTCTTAGATGAGTTCGGCCTAGACAAAGAAAAACTACCAACAACTTTATCGTTGGCTCTAGGGGCAGGACAAGCAACCCCATTGCAAATGGTAACGGCGTATTCAACCTTTGCAAATGGTGGTCACCGCGTACAACCTTACTTTATTGAGCAAATTTATAACTATAAAAATGAGTTATTATTTCAGGCCAATCCACTTCAGGCTTGCGCCTTATGCTTTAATGAGCAACTTGAAGCGGTTAATAAAAACCTGATAGAAGAATATAACAAGTCATTAGAAGATAAAAACAGTACTACTGAAGAATTGGCTACCGAGAGCACAGAGCTAGAAAATAGTGAAAATGTAGAAGTAACGGATGAAGCAATCGACCTTACCGTCTACGACGCTGGTCCACAATCAGATCGCCTAAAAGCACCTGTCGTACAATACATAGCAGCCAAACAAGCACCAAGGATATTAAAGCCTAGAGTAGCATTTGAAATGGCAGATATTTTACGTGATGTGGTGCAACGTGGTACTGCAGTACGAGCAAAAGCCTTAGGCCGTGATGATATTGGCGGCAAAACCGGTACAACCAACGAAGCCAAAGACGCTTGGTTTGCAGGGTTTCATCCTACCAATGCAACGGTTGTATGGATGGGGTTTGATCAGCCAACATCTATGGGTCGCCGAGAGTATGGTGGTGTGGCTGCCCTGCCCATCTGGATGGACTTTATGAAAACTCAGCTCAAAGACACGCCAAACCAATGGGTGTCTATCAATAACCGCTCAAAATCTAAAAAGCAGCAACAGCAAATTATAGAAATGACCGATGATGGTATTATAACTGATGATGACGACATCTCTGATAATAGCGCACCAGCAAAACCGGTCAAGACTCAAATTCAGCAGCGTAAGCCGACCCTACCTGAACCAACTACAGATACTAGCAACTCAGCAGCTCAAGCAAACAATAGCCGTAGTAACGATAGCGTGCCGCAAAACCCTTTATCGGTCACGCCGGTCCAGCGTATGCCCCCGATGCCAGAGTAATCTACTGGTATCTCTAGCTACCGATATAAAAAAAAGGCTTATTCAGTCATCACTGAATAAGCCTTTTTTTGTAGATATTATATTTCGAATAGACTCATCCTGCTAAAACTCAACCATCCCTGCACGTAGTTGCTCGATCAGTTCTAAAAGCTGATTACGCCATTCTCTTATCGTTGCCTCATCAGGTAACCATTGATTTGACAAAGTAACGACATTCACAATAAGGTCGGGCGCAGATAAATCGCTACTTGGTTTTTCATCCACAACCGTATCTGGTGGTACCGCATAGAGACAACGCTCATAAGCGCGCTCTATATTTGCAATAAAGCCTTGCTGCTGCAATTGCTGCAAACGCTGAATCTCAGGAGATACCTGCGTGCGCTCGCTTAGTGCTTGCTCAATATCTGACAAAGTTGGTGCGGTCATATTTAAGCTATAAAAATGACCCAGTTCTTGAGTGAATGCCAGCAGCGCACCATACAAATGAAAAATAGCCGTTTCACAATGAGCTTGATATAGCTGCTTATCATTGGTGCTGCCTGCTGCTTGACAAGAGAGACGGCAGAAATACAGTTTTTGATTGGTACGATCTGCTTGATATTTGGCAACGCGAGTTTTACCTGCCATGTGCGACTTATCCTTCTATAGATAGTAAATTGAGGCTTATTTTCCAGTGTACTATTTTTTTAGATAATAGCACCATGCCTTTCTCAGTTTTTATACACACAAAAAAGCCAGCGACTTAGGCTGGCTTTTTCTTAAATTGGGAATGAAACAAAATACTTAATACGATTAATTATTTTGATTTAGCTCTTGAGCAAAGGCCTCATCAAAGCTTGCAAAGTCTTTGCTGTCAGTGCTTGCAGTCATATCAAACGCTGCATTTAGATCACTGTCTTGTAGCTTCTGATCCGCTGTCTCTTTGCGTGCCTTGTGATAAGCAAGACCCGTACCTGCAGGAATCAAGCGACCAACCACCACGTTTTCTTTCAGACCACGTAGCTCATCCACTTTACCAGTCACAGCCGCCGCCGTTAGTACACGGGTTGTTTCTTGGAAAGACGCCGCTGAGATAAAGCTTTCCGTTGCAAGACTTGCCTTAGTGATACCTAATAATTGACGTTCAAACTGTACTGGGAATTTGTCTTCCGCTTCTAGTTTCGCATTCAACGCTTTGATATCTGCATACTCGACCTGATCACCTTTGAAGTGGCTTGAATCGCCGCCGTCAGTGACTTCAACTTTACGCAGCATCTGACGAATAATAACTTCGATGTGCTTATCGTTGATTTTTACACCCTGCAAGCGATAGACGTCCTGTACTTCGTTGACGATATAATCAGCAAGTGCCGTCTGGCCTTTCAAACGCAAGATATCATGCGGGTTTTGTGGACCATCTGCAATAATCTCACCACGTGCTACCGTCTCGTTTTCAAAGACGTTGATTTGACGCCATTTTGGAATCAGCTCTTCATGTACTTCGCCATCTTCATTGGTAATAATGAAGCGGTTCTTACCTTTGGTCTCTTTACCAAAGCTTACGACACCTGTCATTTCTGCCATGATGGCGTGATCTTTTGGACGACGTGCTTCAAATAGATCAGCAACACGTGGTAGACCACCGGTAATATCTTTTGTACCAGAAGAGGCTTGTGGGACACGGCCTAGAATCGAACCTGCTGCTACTTTTTCACCATCGCTCACGCGAATGATCGTTTCAGCTGGTAAGAAGTAAACCACTTCTTTGCCTTCGTCAGTGTTCAAGATAATGGCAGGACGTAAGTCTTTTGCTGAACTTGAACGGTCACGAGTCGCTAGAATCTCAAACGAGCTCATACCAGTGGCATCATCAACCTTAACGGTCGCCGTTGAACCATCAACGATATCACTGAAACGTGCTGTACCAGCAAATTCTGTGATAATTGGATGAGTATGCGGATCCCATTTAGCGATGGTTTGACCGCTTTCAACCTGCTCTTCGTCTTTTACAAGAACGCTTGAACCGTACGGTAATTTATAGCGCTCACGCTCACGGCCAAGCTCATCAGTCAACGCGATTTCAGCTGAACGCGATACGATGACTAAGTGACCATCAGTATGCTGTACCGTTTTCATGTTTTCAAAGTGCGCTTGACCAGCATTACGTACAGAGATGCTGTTGTCCACAGATGCTGAACTCGCGGCCCCGCCCACGTGGAACGTACGCATGGTCAACTGAGTACCTGGCTCACCGATAGACTGAGCGGCCATAACACCAACTGACTCGCCGATATTCACTTTGTGACCACGTGCAAGGTCACGACCATAGCATTGTGAACACACACCATGTTCGATATCACAAGTAATCACCGAACGTACCCAGATATCATCGATTGCGTTGTTATCAAGGACATTAACCCAATACTCATCAATCAAAGTACCAGCTGGAACCAATACTTTATCAGCATCATCGTTATACGTCACATCACGTGCAGTTACACGACCAAGTACTAGCTCGCCTAGCTTCTCAATGATTTCACCACCTTGGATATGTGGCTTCATGAGCAAGCCTTCTTCGGTACCACAGTCTTCGCTGGTCACAACCAAATCTTGCGCCACATCGACCAAGCGACGAGTTAGGTAACCTGAGTTAGCTGTTTTTAGTGCTGTATCCGCTAGACCTTTACGTGCACCGTGAGTTGAGATGAAGTACTGTAGTACGGTCAAACCTTCACGGAAGTTCGCTTTAATTGGTGTCTCAATGATTGAGCCATCTGGTTTCGCCATCAAACCACGCATACCGGCCAACTGACGAATCTGTGCCGCACTACCACGAGCACCAGAATCCGACATGATAAAGATCGAGTTGAATGATTTCTGCTCGTCTTCTTCACCTTGGGCGTTGATAACTTTATCTGTTGCCAAATTATCCATCATCGCCTTAGCGACTTTGTCATTGGTACGTGACCAGATATCAACGACTTTATTATAGCGCTCACCAGCGGTCACAAAGCCTTGCTCAAATTGATCTTCGATTTCGCGAACTTCGCCTTCTGCCACTTCGATGATTTGCTTTTTCAGTGGTGGAATGACCATATCATCAATACCAATAGACACACCAGATAGTGTTGCTTGAGCAAAACCAAGATACATCAATTGGTCAGCAAACATAACACTTTCTTTGACGCCCACTTTACGGTAGCAAGAGTTGATCAAACGAGAGATATTTTTCTTCGTCATCTCTTGGTTACACTCATCAAACGTCATACCTTTAGGCATGATGTTCCAGATAAGTAGACGACCAGCAACCGTATCTTTGATACTGGTTTCTTTGGTCTCGTTACCGTCTTCGTCAATTTGCGTTTCAGTGACACGCACTTTGATCTTCGCGTTTACATGTAAATCGTTTGAACCAATTGCACGCAAAGCTTCGTTGACGGTCGAAAATATCATGCCTTCGCCTTTGGCATTAATAGACGAGCGGCTGATGTAATACAGACCTAGTACAACATCCTGTGATGGTACGATGATCGGATCACCGTTCGCAGGTGATAAGATGTTGTTAGTAGACATCATCAAGGCACGCGATTCAAGCTGTGCTTCTAGGGTCAATGGCACGTGAACGGCCATTTGGTCACCATCGAAATCGGCGTTGAATGCAGTACAAACAAGCGGATGCAACTGGATTGCTTTACCTTCGATCAATACTGGCTCAAATGCCTGTAAACCCAAACGGTGAAGGGTTGGTGCACGGTTCAGAAGCACTGGATGCTCACGGATAACCATGGCCAGCATATCCCACACTTGTGGCTCTTCACGCTCTACCATCTTTTTGGCAGCTTTAATCGTAGTCGCTAAACCATGAGACAATAGTTTGTTATAAGTAAATGGCTTGAATAATTCTAGAGCCATTTTCTTCGGTAGACCACACTGATGTAAACGTAGTGTTGGGCCTACAACGATAACCGAACGACCAGAGTAATCGACACGCTTACCAAGTAAGTTCTGACGGAAACGACCTTGCTTACCTTTGATCATATCAGCCAAAGATTTCAATGGACGCTTGTTACTACCAGTGATGGCACGACCGCGACGACCGTTATCAAGCAACGCATCCACTGACTCTTGCAACATACGTTTTTCGTTACGTACGATGATATCAGGTGCGCTCAGCTCAAGCAGACGCTTAAGACGGTTGTTACGGTTGATGACACGGCGATATAGATCGTTTAGATCTGACGTCGCAAAACGACCACCTTCTAGCGGTACTAACGGGCGCAAATCTGGTGGTAGTACTGGCAAGATATTCATTACCATCCACTCAGGCTTGTTATTAGAGTCACGGAATGCTTCTAATAATTTAAGACGCTTAGACATTTTCTTAAGCTTGGTCTCAGAACCTGTTTGTGGAATCGCTTCACGCAGCTCATCAATCTCAAGATCCATATCGATATCTTTCAATAGGTCTTGGACAGCTTCCGCACCCATCTTGGCAGTGAACTCGTCGCCAAACTCTTCAAGTGCTTTGTAGTAATCTTCATCATCAAGCAACTGATACTTCTCTAAAGAAGTCAGACCAGGATCAGTCACGATGTAGCTTTCAAAATATAGGACACGCTCAATATCGCGCAATGTCATGTCTAGCAATAGACCGATGCGGCTTGGTAGTGATTTTAGGAACCAAATGTGTGCCACAGGACTGGCTAGGTCAATATGACCCATACGGTCACGACGGACTTTCGCAGTGGTGACTTCAACACCACATTTTTCGCAGATAACGCCTTGGAACTTACGGCGCTTATATTTACCACATAGACATTCAAAATCTTTTACTGGGCCAAATATTTTGGCACAAAAAAGACCATCACGCTCAGGTTTGAACGTGCGATAGTTGATGGTTTCAGGTTTTTTTACTTCGCCGTGCGACCATGACTTGATGACGTCAGGTGAGGCTAAAGTAATTTGAATGCTATCAAACTCTGTATTACCGTTGCCGGTAGGGCTTTGCATGATATCGAGTAAATCTTTCAAGTTGCTTCTCCGTTATCTTTATAATCATCTGACAGCGTACCATTGACGCAGATAAGATGAATGAAGGCAATGAATAGGGTTGAGACAAATCACTAAAAGCAGCAGCAATAAAGCAGACTGCCTTTAGTGGACAACTAAGTTAAACAACGGGCTAGTTGCTTTGTTTTAACTCAATATTAATACCCAATGATTTGATTTCTTTGGTCAGTACGTTGAACGACTCAGGCATGCCTGGATCCATATACTGCTCACCATCAACGATGTTTTTGTACATACGAGTACGGCCTTCAACGTCATCCGACTTCACCGTTAGCATTTCTTGCAACGTATAAGTCGCGCCGTATGCTTCTAGTGCCCACACTTCCATCTCACCGAAGCGCTGACCACCAAACTGCGCTTTACCGCCGAGTGGTTGCTGCGTGACTAGAGAGTAAGAACCCGTTGAACGCGCATGCATTTTGTCATCAACCAAATGGTTAAGCTTGAGCATGTACATGTAACCCACGGTCACTTTACGGTCAAATTTCTGACCTGTACGACCATCATATAACGTCTGCTGACCATCGCGATCCATACCAGCAAGCTCAAGCAAATCTTTGACTTGGCTTTCTCTTGCGCCGTCAAATACTGCTGTGCCCATCGGTACGCCGCCACGTAAGTTGTCTGCTAGCGCCATGATGTCATCATCACTTAAGCTATCAAGATCAACTTGCTCACCGCCTACTTGGTTATAGATTTTATCCAAGAAGTCACGTAGCTCTTTGATCGCTGCTTGAGATTTGAGCATACCATCAATCTTCTCGCCCAATCCTTTCGCTGCCATACCCAAATGCGTCTCTAGAACCTGACCAATGTTCATACGAGATGGTACACCAAGTGGGTTCAATACGATGTCAACGGTATTACCATTTTCATCATAAGGCATGTCTTCAACTGGCATGATGCGCGATACCACACCTTTGTTACCATGACGACCAGCCATCTTATCACCAGGCTGAATACGACGCTTAACCGCTAGATATACTTTAACGATTTTTTGTACGCCATGTTGCAAGTCATCACCAGCAGTCAATTTGCGTTTTTTCTCAGCAAACTTCACATCGATGTCTTTTTGCTTATCAACCAAGTAATCAGCGATTTGCGTTAGACGCTCAGAGATTTCTTCTTCTACTGGTTGAATATCAAGCAAGGTCTCAAGGCTCATATCTTTCATATCGTCTAATGCCATAACCGTACCGGCTTTTAGACCAGCACCGCCGCTGACTTTTTGGCCATCTAGTAGAGTACCAATACGGCCACGTGCTGCTTCTTCAAAGATACGTAGCTCTTCTTTCAAATCTTTGCGATAGCTATCAAGCTGCGATTTTTCAATCGCTTTTGCGCGTGCGTCTTTTTCAACGCCATCACGGGTGAAGACCTGCACATCAATAACGGTACCTTTGCTTGAAGTCGGTACGCGTAATGAAGTGTCTTTCACATCCGCCGCTTTTTCACCAAAGATAGCCCGTAGTAGTTTCTCTTCTGGCGTTAGTTGCGTTTCGCCTTTTGGCGTCACTTTACCAACGAGAATATCACCAGCATCAACTTCAGCACCGATATAGACGATACCTGCTTCATCAAGACTTGATAGTGCGGCTTCACCAACGTTTGGAATATCAGCCGTGATCTCTTCTGTACCTAGCTTGGTATCACGAGCCACACAAGTCAATTCTTGGATATGAATCGTAGTGAAACGATCTTCTTTTACGACTTTTTCAGATAGTAAGATTGAATCTTCAAAGTTGTAACCATTCCACGGCATAAATGCGATGCGGATGTTCTGACCAAGTGCTAGCTCACCAAGATCCGTTGATGGACCATCAGCCAAGATATCACCCAAAGCAATCTCGTCACCTTGGTTAACGATGATACGTTGGTTGATACAAGTGTTTTGGTTAGAGCGCGTGTATTTGATCAAGTTATAGATATCAATACCCGCTTCACCAGCAACCATCTCGTCTTCGTTGACACGAACCACGATACGTGATGCATCAACATCTTCAATCACACCGCCACGCTTAGCGATGACACAAACACCTGAGTCACGAGCAACGTGTCGCTCCATACCGGTACCTACGAGCGGTTTATCAGCACGCAGGGTAGGAACCGCCTGACGCTGCATGTTCGAGCCCATCAAGGCACGGTTAGCATCATCATGCTCTAGGAACGGAATCAGACCTGCTGCAACCGATACGACCTGACTTGGTGATACATCCATATGCGTCACTTTTTCTGGCGGCATACGAACAAATTCACCATAGCTACGCACACTGACCATCTCGTCAGATAACGCGCCATCCTCAGTCATCGGAGAGTCAGCCTGTGCAATAACAGTACCGACTTCTTCGATTGCTGATAGATATTCAATATCATCAGTCACTTTACCATCAACCACACGGCGATATGGCGTTTCTAAGAAGCCAAAGCTGTTGGTTTTAGCAAATGTCGCTAGTGAGTTGATCAGACCAATGTTTGGACCTTCAGGAGTCTCAATAGGACATACACGGCCATAATGCGTATCATGTACGTCACGTACTTCAAAGCCTGCGCGTTCACGAGTTAGACCACCAGGTCCTAACGCTGATACACGGCGCTTATGGGTAACTTCAGACAATGGGTTGTTCTGATCCATAAACTGTGACAACTGGCTTGAACCAAAGAATTCTTTAACCGCAGCCGCTACTGGCTTAGAGTTAATCAAATCTTGTGGTGACAAGTTGTCTGACTCTGCTGAGCTCAAACGCTCTTTTACGGCACGCTCAACACGTACTAGACCAACACGGAATTGGTTTTCTGCCATCTCGCCCACTGAACGAATACGGCGATTACCTAGATGGTCAATATCATCGACATCGCCGCGACCGTTACGAATTTCGATAAGTTCTTTTAGAACATTAACGATATCATCGTTGGTCAATACACTGCGTTCGCGCTGTACGTCTGGATCATCGGTGTTTTCAAATGGCAGACCAAGACGACGGTTGAACTTCATACGACCGACGTTAGATAGGTCATAACGATCGGCGTTGAAGAACATGCTCTCAAACAGTTTCTCAGCCGTTTCAACCGTTGGCGGCTCACCTGGACGCATAACCTTATAAATTTCGATCAATGCTTCTTCGCGGGTTGAGGTGCTATCAGCACGTAGCGTATCAGCAATATAGCTGCCTTGGTCGATATCGTTAGTGAACAGAATGCTGAACTCTTTGATGGCACCACTGGCTTCAAATGAGTTCAATTTTACCAATAACTCGTGGTCGATTGGCGTGTTCGCTTTAGCGATGATTTCATCATTAACAACGATGTCTTCAGCTAAAATACGCTCATATAGGTATTCATCAGGTACCGCAATTTTCGTCATACCTGCTTCTTCAAGCTGACGGATACGGCGTGCGTTGATACGTTTGCCCTGCTCTACAATAACGTCACCTTCAGGTGATACGATATCAAACTGCGCCATTTCGCCACGTAGACGATCAGCAACTAGATCAATTTCAAACGTCTCTTCAGCTTTATAAACAGCAACTTTATCAAAGAACAAATCTAGAATTTCAGATGTAGTCAGGCCAAGTGCACGTAGAATGATAGAAGCCAATAGCTTACGGCGACGGTCAATACGAGCAAAGACTAAGTCCTTTGCATCAAATTCAAAGTCTAACCATGAACCACGGTAAGGGATGATACGCGCGTTATAAAGCACTTTACCACTTGAATGCGACTTACCTTTATCATGGTCAAAGAACACACCAGGTGAACGATGTAGCTGAGATACGATAACACGCTCAGTACCATTAATAATGAAAGTACCGTTCGCAGTCATCAAAGGTATCTCGCCCATGTAAACGCTTTGCTCACGGATATCTTTGATAGCGGCTTTGCTATCTTTATCTTTGCTGTCTTTATCTTTGATGATCAAGCGAATTTTGACACGCATCGGCGCCGCAAACGTTGAACCACGTAAGATACACTCACGCTCATCAAATTCAGGCGTACCTAAATAGTACTCAACAAATTGCAACTCCGCGTTACCAGAGTGACTCTCAATTGGGAAAATAGAGGAATACGCAGCTTGCAAACCAGTATTCTCACGAGCTTTTGGCTTTTTATGCTCTTGCAAAAATTGCTCATAAGAATCTACTTGAATAGACAGTAAATAGGGAACGTCCATTACAGTGGGCAATTCAGCAAAACTTTTGCGAATACGCTTTTTTTCAGTATAAGAATATGCCATCGAGAGTCCTTACAGTAAACGTGGAAACAAATTAAAAGCGTGGCCAGTATGCATAAATACGATGCACACTTAGCGACGTAAACGATAATATAAAACGGGTTTTCGTGTTCAGTTCATGTCTTTTCTGTCAATTACTACTTTACTCATCAGTGCTTACCTAGCACACTTCACTTAATCTCGTCTTTGCTTGCTAAATTCATGGTAAGTGAATCAATCTATATGACTGTTGCAACCAAAAAATTCAATATTATATAATCTATAATGCCTTGCCTATGAGGCTTAATTTACAAATACATTGCTGGAAAATCACGTCTATGAAGATTGCATATAAGCCACTTGCCATCTAGACTGCTTATTACCGAACTATGTTCCCTACACATGCAAACTGTCTATAAGACTTAATATCGACAGTCATGCCACACCAAATAGGCAACTTATGATCAACAGCTTTTTCAGAATACCGCTTTTTTCAGGATTAATAATCGGGGTAACTATAACTTTAAGAATCAGTATAAACTATAGTGTTGATAGGAAAGCATGCAGACACAAAAAAATGCCAAACATCTACAGACGTTTAGCTGATATTAACTGATTTTAAAAACTGCTATGTGTTCTTGCATGTATATCGTCTGTCCTTTTGATGGGTATCCACCGTTAATGCATACGTATGTTGGCAGACACAAAAGGTCAAGCTACGAATTATAATAAAAAAAAGCTGGCAATGCAAGGCATTACCAGCTTTTTTTTTCTGTACAGTGTTAAACTTATTTTAGTTCAACAGTTGCACCAGCTTCTTCAAGTTTCTTTTTCAACTCTTCAGCTTCAGCTTTAGATGCGCCTTCTTTGATTGGAGCTGGAGCGCCTTCAACCAAATCTTTCGCTTCTTTTAGGCCAAGACCAGTTGCTTCACGTACGGCTTTAATTACGCCAACTTTCTTGTCGCCGAAGCTAGCAAGAACAACGTCAAACTCGTCTTTTTCTTCAGCAGCAGCAGCGCCACCAGCAGCAGCAACAGGTGCAGCAGCAGCAACAGCAGCAGTTACGCCGAATTTTTCTTCCATATCGCTGATTAGCTCAACGATGTCCATTACTGACATTTCAGCGATTGCGTTTAACACATCTTCTTTAGATAGTGCCATGAGAACTCTCCGTTATCTGATAAAAATTAATTGATTTTAATATCGCTTTGATTGATTGCCGAATGTGGCAATAAACTTCAACCAAAATTAGCAATGTTAAAGTTACGTTAAAACAAGCAATTAAGCAGCTTCTTTTGCGTCTTTGATTGCCGCTACAGTGCGAACGAACTTGCCAGGAACAGCGTTCATAGTCTGGACAAGCTTGGTCACTGGTGCGTTCATAGTAGCCATCAAGATAGAGATTGCTTCGTCGCGAGTTGGTAGCTTCGATACGCGCTCTAGCTCTTCTGGACCATAAACTTCACCACCGACTGATACTAATTTGGTCTCTAAAGCTTTGTTATCTTTACTGAAGTCGAAAACGACTCTGGCAGCAGATCCCAAATCTTCCATAGAGAAAGCCAAAAGTAGTGGACCAGTCATACGGTCTGACATGCTCTCAAACTTAGTGCCTTCAAAAGCGCGTTTTGCCAGGGTATTTTTTACCACTTTCAAAACGACGCCTTTTTCACGGGCTTGTACGCGAAGCTGAGTAAGCTGTGCAACACCAATACCGTGATATTCGGCAGCTACTGCTGAGTAAGCATTAGCAGCAACTTCAGACACTTCAGCCACAACTTGTTGTTTTTGCTCTAGCGTTAATGCCATAAGTTGACTCCTTTAATCTTATCAATCTGCTTATCATAAAAGCGCTAAAAATCGAAATTTCTGCAAGCTTAAATTTCAAGCTAGGACTGACTTGATACGACACATTACCAGCGGATTCAATTAATAAAAAAAGCATCTACTGGTAACGACTGATTACGGCACCGTTATCAGAATGACGTTGAGTAATAGTTTGAAGATTATATAAATAACCTTACCGCCCTATTCGCTCGTGTCTTAAACTGTATGGGCCACCGTCTGCGTAGGACAACTAAGATTTTCATCTGTCGTCGATTAACAAAAGTGACTCAGTGTCATATTTAACCATTCGAAAATTGTTACTTATGACGCTAAACCACTCTCTACCTACGGTCTTAGACAGCGTAGCAAATACTACGCTGACCTAATTTTTGAATATAGTATGTGCTCATCATTCAAAATACTTGAAGTTCAAGTACTCAAAAATAGAGACTTTAATTATTTTGCAGTACGATAAGGAACAGCGTCAATCGTTAGACCAGGGCCCATCGTGCTAGACAAGGTGATTTTCTTGATGAAAGTACCTTTAGAAGTAGCAGGCTTAGCACGCTTTAAATCAGAAAGAATCGCTTGCGCGTTTTGCTCGATTTGCTCAGCAGTGAAACCAACTTGGCCGATAGTTGCATGGATAATACCAGCTTTATCAACACGGTACTGAGCCTGACCCGCTTTCGCATTAGTCACAGCTTCAGCAACGTTTGGCGTTACCGTACCAACTTTAGGGTTAGGCATTAGACCACGTGGACCTAGGATCGTACCCAATTGACCAACAACACGCATAGCATCAGGAGCTGCGATCACAACATCAAAGTCCATGTTACCGGCTTTGATTTCTTCTGCTAGGTCTTCAAAACCAACGATGTCCGCACCAGCTTCTTTAGCGGCTTCAGCAGCAGCGCCTTGAGCAAATACAGCAACGCGTTTAGTTTTACCAGTACCAGCAGGTAGATTGGTTGCACCGCGAACGACTTGGTCAGATTTACGTGGGTCAACGCCCAAGTTTACTGCAATGTCGATAGACTCTTTGAATTTTAGCGCTGGCAAATCGTTTAGGATTTGAACGGCTTCTTCTAGCGTGTATTGTTTTTCGTTATCAACACGGCTTTGAATTTCTTTTTGACGTTTGGTTAGCTTAGACATTATACACCCTCCACGGTAATACCCATTGAACGTGCAGTACCAGCGATGGTACGGACAGCAGCGTCAAGATCAGCAGCCGTTAAATCTGCATTCTTAGTCTTAACGATTTCTTCTAGTTGTGCACGGTCCACTTTGCCGACTTTAGCAGTGTTCGGTGTACCTGAACCTTTAGCGATGCCAGCAGCTTTACGTAGTAAGTACGCAGCTGGTGGTGACTTCATGATGAAGGTAAAAGATTTATCGTTATATACTGTGATCTCAGTTGGGATCGGTAGACCTGGCTCCTGGCCTGAGGTCGCAGCGTTAAATTCTTTACAGAACGCCATGATGTTCACGCCTTTTTGACCCAAAGCTGGACCAATCGGTGGTGAAGGATTTGCTTTGCCTGCAGGCACTTGCAGTTTGATGTAACCATCAATCTTCTTAGCCATGATACTCTCCTAAATGGGTGATAGCGCCAAATCAACGTGATATGACATATACCTAGTTGACTAACAGCTCCCCGGTTGATTAACTTTTTGCTGATTTAGTCTAGTTTTTCAACTTTACTAAACTCAAGCTCAACCTGCGTAGGTCGATTAAATACGTTTACCGTTAAATGTAGTTTAGACTTCTCATAATCCACTTTTTCTACTAACCCTTTAAAGTCAGTGAATGGACCATCGATAACCAATAACTCTTCGCCTGGCTCAAATAGAGTCTTAGGACGTGGGTCAGTTTCAGTCTGGTTCAAACGGTTTAAAATGCGATCAGCTTCTACTTGCGTAATCGGTGCAGGCATCTCAGGCGTACCACCGACGAAGCCCATAATACGAGGGCAATCTTTTACGATGTGCCAAGTATTATCGTTCATCTCCATCTGGATCAATACATAACCTGGAAAGAATTTACGCTCGCTCTTACGCTTTTTGCCGTCTTTCATTTCGACGACTTCTTCAGTAGGAACCAGTACATCACCGAATGACTCAGCAAAGTCACTACGGTTAATACGATCAGTTAACGAACGTTGTACTTGTTTTTCATATCCTGAAAACGCTTGGACAATATACCAACGCATATCACGCTCCTGATCATTATGAATAAGTCGTTATAAGTAAATCTCGTTAATAGTCACTAATACATGCTATTAACCGATAAAGATACCAACGAACCAATTAAAGAAATTATCTAATAACCAAATAAAAAACCCAACAATTCCGATCACGACAATGACTTGCCATGTGTATTGAAAGGTTTCGTCTTTACCTGGCCATGTCACTCGGCGAAGCTCAACACCTGCGTCTCTTAATAATATTTTAAAAGCACGACCTTGATGCGTCAGCGCCAAGCAAATTAATGCAAATACAACAAGTGCAACAATAATACCAATACGTACCCAGACATCGTTGGCAGGTTGCCAATAGCCTGGTAAATATTGATTAACGAGAGTCGCACCGATCAAAACAATTGCGGCAAGTAGCCACAAAATCAAATCTTTGATTGAGCCAGTCTTAGCAACTTCAACAGCAGAAGTACCGCTCGCTGAGATGTGCTTATTTTTAGACAGCATTCCACCAGCAACCGCCTTGGCATCAGATAACTTAGTCTCGAGGTTATCTTGATTATTGCTCATAAAGAACTCGCTTCGGAGATGATGGGGTACAACAAAGATGAGATAAGAAGATGGCAGGCGATGTAGGACTCGAACCTACAACCCTCGGTTTTGGAGACCGATGCTCTACCAATTGAGCCAATCGCCTATGGATGTAAAGGACAGCATTATACAATATCCAGCATAGAATGCAAGCCTTTGGCGGTAAAATTGTTAATTTTTACCTGATATTACATCTATCAAAAGTCACTATATTAATTATAGGCTTTCTCGTTATGGTTTAGATTAACCATACACGTTAAATGCAGCGCTAATATAGCAAGCTATGTGGCAAATTACAATACAGTGCATTATAAATAAATAGCCAGTATCAAAAGTCACTCCATCAAAAGAACCATTTTACCAAAACTTAGATCTAATGCTGCAAATACCCCTATTTACCTCCAAAAAAAAGCCACCCTAGATAGGATGGCTTTTTTATGACTAATTCATAATCTCATTACTGAGACTTAAGTCTTAGTTCAATACGTTAGCAACAACACCAGCGCCTACAGTACGGCCACCTTCACGAATAGCGAAGCGTAGACCTTTGTCCATAGCAATTGGGTGGATAAGCTCTACGCCCATCTCAACGTTATCACCAGGCATGACCATTTCAGTACCGTCTTGTAATTGGATTGCGCCAGTTACGTCAGTGGTACGGAAGTAGAACTGTGGACGATAGCCGTTTAGGAATGGTGTGTGACGACCACCCTCTTCTTTTGACAGTACATATACTTCAGCGTCAAATTTGGTGTGAGGCGTGATTGAACCTGGCTTCGCTAGTACTTGGCCACGTTGTACGTCTTC
>MDSV01133670.1_pt1 | contig 17835 bp, 23 predicted proteins | sample 810851 | NCBI WGS metagenome assembly MDSV01 (sample SAMN05326640, study PRJNA326480) | marine metagenome | isolation source: seawater | place: Atlantic Ocean: North East | collected 2012 | reverse complement strand
TCTCGTTTTGCTTTTACCAATGCCTCAGCCACTACAACCTCATAATAAAGTTCGCTAGTCTTGTAACCTGCCCAACTTTCTTTTTGCTTTACAGCACCTTCCGCAGATAAGTACTCTTTGTACCACTGCTTCTTATATGAGGCTTCTTTCGTAGCATGATCTTTTGCTAAGATCTCAAATGCTTCAGTTTCTGTTTCAAGTTCTCCTGTAAATCGGATAATCTCAGACTCAACTTGAGTTGCACTTATAGGGGCATTTCTGTTATACTGTCTATCAAAATTATCCTCTTTCATACCCTTATCTTACCGTCTTTCTGTATAAAAAGCAAATTTTATATTTTACTTCTCTAAGGCTGACCAATCAACCTTATCTAAAGCAGATAAATCAAATATGTCATTATGTTCATAGTCTTCGCCTTCTAAAAAAGCAAGTAACATTTGACGTAAGACCCATGCATCACATTCATCGTCCGCACCCGAACCAGACCAAACTATACCAGTCTTTGCCGAAACATGCGAAACAACTTCAGATTTATTTGCATTTCCACGACCAGTTACAAACTTAGCCCTGTTGGTAGGTGGAATCTCTACAAAAGGTATGTTCTTACGGAATAAATTAAGCCTAATTATACCGCCCAACTCTCCTTGAGCGTGGGCATGGCTGCTACGCTTAGCGAAAGCGTATCCCTCTATAGCAACGACAGGATTTTTAGAGGTCTTTAACACTATCTTTGCTACTTCCGTGCTTATCTCATCTAAGCGAGCCATCCCTTTTAATTTAGATTGTATTGCTCCATAAGCATCACACGTAGCCCATCCAGTAGAAGTCAAGCTTAAATCTAAACCTATTGTAGACTCTTGAGCGCTCATTGGTCTACCCAGAACGGAGCCGAACTAAAACCACGACTCCAACAATTACGCACTCTTGCCGCTTCCTTGAAATGCTCTTTTTTATCACACCAACTAGGTAGATGAAGGCCTAAAAGTTCAGCTTCTTTTGGATTTTCCGTTATACGCATGTGGCATTCTCTACACACAGCCATAAGATTATGCTTGTCTAGTATGCTTCCACCTTGTGACCTATTAATAAGTTCGTGAATATCTACCGGCCTTCTTGATTGTATTACACCATACCTGTTGCTTGGGCGAGAATTCCAATCTCTTGTTTTTTCTTGTTGGCGATCATACACAGTGATAATAATACAAGCCTGACATTCTGAGTATTCTTCAAGCATGTTTTTAACAATTTTTCTTCGGCTTTTATAAACTTCTTTTGTTTTAGCTGACCTATGATTAAGCGGTGTTTTTGACTTAAGAGGAGTCTTAGATTCAAGAGGGGTTCTTTTTAGGGAACTACTACCTCTTTTTAAAGGAGTGCGCTTTAAAGGTTTTCCCCGTTTCATTAGAACGACCACTTACCATCCGCCGCATCCCATAACCCAACATCCGCTGGGTCTACTGGACGCTTATACTCTAACTTACGTTGCTTATGCATAAGAATAGCATCTCTCAAAAAAGACGACAACTTAGAATCAGGTGTTTCTTCGTTTAAAAATATTAACCTATCCGCTTCAGATAGCCTCTTCTCAGCATGAAACTTAAACCTTTGCGACTTCTCAATAGTTGTCGCTAAAGAGCCTGCCGGATCGTGGTCAAAGTCTTTATACTGTGCTCTCAATAAAGCAGCATCAGATTCAAGTTTTTCTAATCTATTGCTAACGTTTTTAATTATCCGGATTAAAGTCTCTCTCCAACGATCTCTATTTTCTTGGCTACGCAACAACTCTTTAGTAGTTTCATCACATTTATTTTTGATATCTTCTGATACCATTAAGGCAAAATCTGTTTCACTGATCATTCTAACTCCAAGCCGGACAAATTCTTTTAAAACTACACCAGTTACACAACGGACCAGTTCTTGTTTCAAAAACTCCAGTACTGCAACTAGTGGTAACTTCCTCCCACGTTTTTCTAATCGTAGCCTTAACTGATGAAATCATTTTATCTGTAGGGTGATACACCGCTACGCTAGGAGATTTCAAATAAATTAACTCAGCGTGCTTTGTATCTAAACCAGTTTCTTGCTCTAATAAAATACAATAAATCATTATTTGCATTTTCTTTTCCCACTCATACTGAGGGCGAGGTTTCTTGCCGGTCTTGTAATCCGATATAACCATCTTCCCATCTTCCATGGTCCATCTATCAATAATTCCGTAAATAGGAACGTCATCAATTTTACCACTCATGCGTGCTTCAATTCCAGCAGCATCAAACGAAGTAGGGTCTTCTAATTCAAAATAATTTTCAAGACACCAACGTGTTCTCCACCTAAAAGTGTTCTCATCGCAAGCAACCTTGTCAAGACTTTCAAACTCGGCTCTCCAAGTAGAGTCATATAGTTTTTTAGCAATACCGCCAGCCGCCTGCATTGTTCTTTCTTCTCTAGGAAGATGAAATAACTCCTCAAGAACTTCGTGGACATACGATCCAAGTATCTGAGGATCAGTAGATGGCTCAGGAAGCCTATCCAATTTTGCAAACTTATAACGCATTGGGCATTGATTAAATGTACCAATAGAGCTTGGAGACATATACTCCGGCTCCGGATAAACTTTAAGTTCAGTCACGCTAGCACCTATTCGTTAGTACTTGACTTAATGAATACCAACATTTGGTCAAGTAGGGTACGAGTAACATTTTCTTGCGACCACTCTTGACCTTCAGAAATTTCATTCCAATAAGATTTTGCTTTAGTTATCACTTCTTGGCTTTGACCATTCAAGACATCACGTAATTTTTCAAAATGTTCAACTGAAATAGGTTGTGAAGCCCGCTCTTCAATTAAATCAAGAGTAATAGATTCTTCGCTTCTAGCTAAATAAATACCAACACCTAAGTGCTGCGCTGCTTTTTTCAAAGCATCTGAAACAGCTCCCTTAAGCTCATCACCCAAATCTACAATATCTCCATTTCGGGTGCGTTTGATTTTTTGACCACCTACCCCATCTTTCTTAACAGTAAGCGAAGGGGCATCATCCGTAGGGACAAAAGTAGCTGTAAGTCTAACATGCGCTGTCACAAACTCTGGATCAAGTTCATCTCTACCAGCATGAATAATTTCGTACGACCACATATCCACACCCAGAACTCGGTTTAACCTAGTAATCACTTCCGATACCGGAATGTAAGTAAGACTAGTCCCACCCTTACTTAATTGTTTCTCAACCTCTTTAGGGAATGGCTCAGATAACTCGTTCAATATATAACTCATTTGTCTCTCCTTATAATCACACTCTTTTTTGAAGGGCCAACTTCACAGTATTCATCTGCGTCTATGTCTAGTTTCTTAAGTTCTCCAACACGCCAATAAGAAACAGCGCCGTACTTCAAAATTTCTTCCATCATCTCTTTTGCGGATTTGGTTATTTCCCCAGAGTCCATATCTATTGAAGACTCATAAATTCTTTGGGCTACATCTTTAGAGAGTGACCCGTGGTCCCATGACTTTCTTGCAGCCCCAGTTTTAATCTCAATAGACGATCCGTCTAACACAATTGGTTGGGCCGTGTTACCATGGAAGTCAGCAAGGTGTGATTGTAAATCAGAATAGGCGGTTGTGATACGACTTTTAAGTAAGTGCAAATCAGACAAAGATTGGAACTCAATGCGAAGCGGAAAGTCATCATCTTTATCCACTGCGCCTGTATCAGACTTTGATTCTTCATGTAGGGCCTTTTCAAGCTCTTCTACTTGATTCAAAAGTTTTCTAATAATTTTATTTGACTTGTTCATAAATCCTCATAATAAATAGTATGCTTTTATTCTATAATTTTTAAGCTAAAAAGTCAATCATTATTTAAGATGCTTTTAATAACATCATCAATAGAACTCTCAGAAGGATCACTCTCTACTTTAAGGATATCCATAATTGTCTCTAGCATGCCAGCAAGCTTTTGCTTTGCTATAGAGTTAACTATTCTCCTGTGATCATCGTCAGAATCAATATCTAATCTTTCTAAATCATCTATAACTTGATCAACTACCATCAAGTCAATAAATTCCGAAACATAAGACTCAGCAAGTCCTATTACCATATTCTTTTTATCCCAAAGCAATACTTTAAAATCTTCAGAACCTAAAGCGTACTCATCCGCAGTAATAAACCGTATCGTGCCCATCTTATTTTCTAAAATAGCCAACGTATCCGTATCGTCAAAATCCACTAGACTGCCTCCTGCAACCGCTTCAACTCTGGGCCAGTTTTTCCACCCCAGACCCCAATAGATAACTTCTGGGTTAACGCCATACTTAAACACTCTTCACGATTTGCACACTCATTCAAACAAACTTTTTTGGCTTCATTACGCTCCTTCAACTCACTTGAAAAGAAAAGGCGATCCTGTCCTACGCACGGACTATTTTCAAACCAACTCGGTGCTTTCAACATAAAAATATTGTATTGAACATTTGTAAACAAGACAACCGAAAACTCCCCTTGACATAAATAAATAAAACTGATAATCTAGAACAAAAGGCAAAGGAGCAGATAACGCCATAGACTGAAACCGGGATACCCCGATGACATAAAAGTTTACTGAAGGGTCGGTGGGTTAGACACGTTACGTTACTGGTGATTATATAACTTGGACACGCCCTCATCAAAGAGTAGAGATTTGAATCGCACGATAAACTGGAGCAATACACCGTAGTGGGTGTACCAGTCACTGCACGGAGAACATTAAGACTTGAGATGTAGGGTCCGAACTTAGCAAGAGTCCACGCAGGTTCGGCACACGGGCTTCCAGAGCCATATCTGGGGAGTGTCGGCGCATTGAAAAAGATAGATGCGTTTGGGACCCATGAGGTAAACAGATCTTAAAACTTCCACAGGTTCTACCTTAAGCTTTGGTGCTGGTTACGCTACTACCACACGAAAGGGAGGAGAGCTATGCCCAATCAACCTACGATCCGCTTAATTTGAACAGCGTCTAGATACACTGTAGCGGTACCGAAAGTCAAGTCTACCTGTTCAACCTGTACACCAAAGTGAGAAGCTATCGCAGCCCTAGTCTTCAAATCAGATAGAGCGTCGTACTCCCCTAAGTCCTGAGATATGACAACAGCTAGGTTTGGGCGTTCCTCTTCAAGACAGGCCTTGCAAGAAATTTTTTCTTCGTCTACCCTAGGCTTCCGTACTCGGTCTACCGAATGCCCGCACTCTAACTGTACGTGCCACTTGGTGTTTCCATACTCGCCTATCTTCACCCCGTCCACAATCAAACGGCGAGGCCCTCTCTTCTCTTTCATACTATTATTCTAGAAGAAAATGCCGCCATAATCCAATGGTTCCCCTTGACCTAAGCGGGTAAAAACCCTAGAATAGAAGTATGAGTAAAGAAAAACTTTTAGAAGAAGCACTAGGCCAAATAGAAAAACAGTTTGGTGCAGGGTCAATAATGCGTTTAGGTGATGCATCCTCTATGGAGGTTGAGACACTATCCACTGGTTCAATAGCGCTTGATATAGCACTTGGTGTGGGTGGTCTACCTAAAGGCCGTGTAACAGAAATTTATGGGCCAGAATCATCAGGTAAAACCACACTAGCCTTACATGTTGTAGCAGAAGCGCAAAAGCTTGGAGGCTCATGTGCTTTTATTGATGCGGAGCATGCCCTTGATCCCATATACGCTAAAGCAATTGGATGCAATGTTGACGACTTGTTAGTTAGTCAACCGGACACTGGAGAGCAAGCGTTAACAATTACAAATAAACTTATTGAATCCGGCGCTCTTGACGTTATAGTTATAGATTCTGTGGCAGCACTTACTCCAGCTAAAGAAATTGATGGAGAGATGGGCGACAGCTTTGTTGGTCTGCATGCTCGTTTGATGTCTCAAGCCATGCGTAAAATTGTAGGTAATCTTAACAACTCTAAAACTATCTTAATTATGATCAATCAAATCCGTGAAAAAATTGGAGTAATGTTTGGCTCACCTGAAACAACAACAGGGGGACGTGCTTTAAAATTCTACTCATCTGTTAGATTAGATATTCGCAGAATAGAAACTCTAAAAGCAGACGGAGAAGCATCTGGAAACAAAACACGAGTTAAGGTAGTGAAAAATAAAGTGGCTCCACCTTTCCGTCAAGCAGAGTTTGAAATAACTTACGGTGAAGGCATAAGCAGAACAGGTGACATTGTAGACATCGGTGCCGATATGGACATCTTAGATAAAAAAGGTGCGTGGTATGCGTACAACGGCGAAAACATCGGCCAAGGTAGAGCAAACACAAAAGTATACCTTGATGAGAACCCAAAAATTCGTGAAGAGGTAGCTCAAAAAATCTACGACTCTATGTAGAGAAAAACCCCGCTATCCGAAGAAAGCGGGGTAAGTCCCTCGGCGAGTCCGGGGTAAGGACAAAAGGAGCTTAAACCTTACCCGAGATATCGGCGAATTAATTTTTAGTATACCGATCTTTTGCAGTGCAAGTCAACCAGTATAAGAGTTATCAGCTACCAACATTGGTAGAACCGGGATCTCCAACTTTTGTTGATGCCCAACTCTTTACGACTGATAGACCAGCGCCAACAGCAGCCGCTAAAGCACCTTTCGCAGAACTTAAGTCAGTTACTACGAAAACAGCTAAAAACGATTGCACAAATGTTGCAACTGATTTTTCAATCATCTGTTTCATAACAGGGTTCATATTCTTATCTCCTTATAGGGGAAGTTTAAACAGAGGGGAGTTACCCCTCAACAATAGTCTATAAGGTAGATATACTGACCGTTGTTCCTTTTATACAATGTAATCTTATCTAAAGTTTACTTCTTGTTAACAGTGGTAGACCCTGAAAAAGCTGCATCCAACTCTTCACGTGTCAAAACACCGTCGTCAGCAAAAGCGATAGCAATTTTTTGTAATACCTGTGCCACCGCTGCAACCCCACTAAGAATTGCGGCTTTATGAACAGGAATGTCTCCTATCATACTGGCTCCGCCAATTATTGCCATACATTGTATTCCAAATACGCTAAGTATACGTAAAACAGTATTACCGAACAATGCTAGTGAATTATTCATCTTTTGTTATACTCCTGTGATCAATTGCGGTGCCGATAAGGTGTAATACCAACCCTGCAATGCTTATTATTATACCTTGTCTTAACAAGGACGAACTTAAAGTGATGAGGACGAGGCCTGTTCCTGCTAAGGTGAAGCCAAGCGTAAAACACTCTTTTAGCAAACGTTTAATGTAGCTCATGGTTACTTTCTCCTCCTTCCAAATCTTCTTGATTTCTTGGGTGCGACATCTCCCCCTCCAGATGAGCCTACGCCAGCAGACGGTCCGGCAGCCGGAGCCGATCCAGCAGGTGCTGATGCTGATGGGCCTGACGGTGTTGGGGCTGGACCCGATGGCGTTGGCATTGGAGCAGGAGGTGGCAGTTTAGTAGCAGGAGGTGTCGGTCTTGCAGCAGCCGCTGCTACTGTTGCCGTAGCGGCAGCCGCCACGATAACACGCCGATCTTCGGTGTCAATGTTTGAACCCGCAGCAACATAATCATTATAAGCTTCGTCCTCAAATATATTCACCTCTTCCTCAAATTCCTCTTTTACGGATTCATCCGCTTCATTCACTGCATCAACAATTATTGCAATAGCTCCTTCGTTTTCTTCAATAAGCGTTTCAAATGCGTCTTCGTCTTCAAACAAGTCTTGGATTTCTTCTTCAGTTACCTCGCCGTCAACGACGTCAAGAAAGTCTTCAGCTAACTCTTCATCTAATTCATCAAGGGCTTCAATAATTTTTTCTTCGGCGTCGTCAACCTCAGAAAGATCAACGTCTTCAATGTCAATACCAAGACTGTTAAGCTCCAACGCTAATTCTTCATCTTCTTCGTCTACTTCAAACTCTTCAAAGAATTCTTCACTGCTAAGTTCCTCGCCTGTATCTTCATCAACAAACAAGAACTCAACCTCTTCTCCGTCAATTAAAACTCTTTCTACAGGAACATCAGGGTCTAGTGGGTCAGGGTCAACATCATCGGTGAATCCATCAAAATCACAGTCTTCTAAAAACTCACAGCCAAGTTCTTCTTCAGCGTCAAACACTCCATCTTCATCACTGTCAATGGTTAAAAACGGAGAGTCTGGGTCAAGTGGATCAATATCTTGGAAGTCCTCAATGCCATCAAAGTCGCAGTCAGGATTTTCAATACATTGCTCAAACTCTTCTTGGTCAAATACCAAGTCCCCATCAGAGTCAACCGTTAGGAAAGGTAAATCTGGATCAAAGTCGTCAGGGTCCTCAAGATCCCAAGTTCCATCAAAGTCACAGTCTACAAGATCCTCACAACCAAACTCTTCACCTTGGTCAAACACAAAGTCGCCGTCGGTATCAATAGTCCATACAGGGCTGTCTGGGTCAAAGTCATCAGGGTCTTCTAAATCGCCAGTTCCGTCGTCGTCGCAATCTATATCCCAAACACAACCTGACTCTTCGCCCCTATCAAAAACGCCGTCCCCATCATTGTCTATTGTCCAAACTGGCACATCAGGCTCGTAGTCATCAGGATCGTCAAGGTCCCCTGTGCCGTCTCCATCGCAGTCAGGAGTAAGCTCACAACCGTCTTCTTCGCCTTGGTCAAACTCTCCATCTCCATCGTTATCTATTGTCCATACAGGTATGTCCGCATCATGATCGTCGGGATCTTCAAAATCTCCTGTACCGTCAAAATCGCAGTCAGGTAAATACATGCACTGTACTATATCTCCAGTTTGTAAGTCTTCTCCGTTTTCTTCCTCGGCATCAAACACACCATCACCGTCTGTGTCTACAGTAAGAACTGGAACATCTGGATCTAGGTCATCACTATCGTGGAAGTCGTCAGTACCGTCGTCATCACAGTCTGTGTCATCGTTGCATCCTTCTGTTTCCTCTTGGTCAAATACTCCATCACCATCTGTGTCCACGGTCAAATTAGGAATGTCGGGATCGGTATCATCTGGGTCACTTGCATCTCCAGTACCGTCATCATCACAATCTTCGTCGTCCTCACACCCCTCTGTTTCTTCTGCGTCAAACACACCATCGCCATCAGTGTCTACAGTAAGTGTAGGTACGTCTGGGTCAGCGTCATCGGGGTCTTGTAGATCGTTAGTGCCATCTCCGTCACAATCTACGTTGTTTTCACAGCCCTGATCTTCCTCAGCGTCAAATACGCCGTCACCGTCAGTATCAACCGTTAGGACAGGCACATCAGGATCTGTATCATCAGCATCTTCCAAGTCACCAGTCCCATCATCATCACAGTCAATATCGTTGATACACCCTTCAGTTTCGTCGGGGTCCATAACCCCATCGCCGTCAGTATCTGAAGGACCTATCTCTAAACTAACCTGAGTAGACCAACCTGAATAAAATCCAAGGGTATCATTATCAGACCGTACGTCAAAGACATAAGTTTCACCAAGCCCGCCCGTAGATTCAAAAGAAGAATATGGTATAGTTATCTCGGTGTTTAAAGCATTCGCATCGCCCACGTTACCAGTTGAAATACCCCAACCAGCATTAGGAGGAATACGCCAAGAAATAGCATAACGCTCTACAGGTATAATCCCTGTATTTGGAGCATCCCAATCTAAAGTAATTGAACTCCCACTATCAGTTATAGTTAGGTTCATCGGAGGACCGACCTGAACAGTTTCAGAAATGTTTAAATCAGTTACAATCGTGTAATCCAGATCACCCCAGTCTTGGGTGTATTCAGGATTACCAGTACCTCCATTCACAGTACTGCCAGAGTCTTCATCCCAATAACCTGCACGTATTCTATACACTCCCTCATCAAGAGTTGTAACTATTTTTGAGCTAACACACTGAGTTTCTTCGTCATGTCCAGCATCATCGTCTTCAGTTAAGTACGTGTCCTGACCGTTTGGATTATGTTCATACAAAAACAAGTACGGGTCTGTTCCCGTTGTTTCCCAATCAATTGAACTACAAGACTGATCAGAGTTACCATAAATAGTTACCTCTTGGGTAGAGTCTAAATAAAAATACCAATCTGAAAGGTCATTTACTTGATATGTTGCTGCGTAAGCGGTAGCTGGGGCAAGCAGAGCGATTAAAAACACCCAAACTATGCAGCCTTTTGCCGCTCTTTTGAAAAATCTAGACAATTTTGCCCCAATACACAACTAGCACCTACCATTATTGTACCTACTGGCATTAGCTTGTAAAGTAAGGTACAATAACATCATGGGAAATATCATTGATTTCAAAGGCACAATACAGGTACGACCTACTTGGATCACCGAGGCGCACATAGTACCTCGCCAGTCTGAAGGAAGTCCAAAATTAATTATTGGAGTCACTGGAGCAAAAACAGCTCAAGGGTCATTTAATGACTACGAAACTCGTAGACTTTGCCCGCATGCAACTTATGATGCGCACACAGACACACTGTACCAGCACATTCCAACTGATAAAAAAGCATTAGTTGTTCCAGATCATTTCCCTAAATCACCTGCTTCAATTGGAACATCATATTGGGTTCTTATTGTAGGTCTGGAAAGTTTCCCGCTTGACGAAGATCAGCTTAAAGCTACTGCAAAAATGATCAAAAAACTTACTGATCTATTTGAGGTTCCTTTAGAATTTGGCGAGTTTGCTTCTCAAGGTGTAGCAATACACAGTCGGGTAATTCGTTATTCTGACTGGAAAACTACTTCAGCAGTAATTTCTCACACAGCTACCCCAGAACCTCACTTTGCTTCCCTACTTCCTGAAGAAGCGGAAGAACTCCAAGTACTCTTAAAGCTTAAGAAAAGGATTGTGGTTCCAACGCCAGATGAGATAGACATTGTAGAAGCGGCCCCCAAGCCCAAGAAAACAGTTAAAAAAGAAGAACCCAAAGAAGAAGTTCCAGAAGAACCTAAAGAACAAAAAAGTGTAGAAGACTCTTTAGCTGAGATGGTTGAAAACAAACCAAAAGCACCAGCAAAGAAAAAGGCTCCAGCGAAAAAGAAAGAAGAGCCTAAAGAAGAAGCATAGAAGAGTGCTATGCCCAACAACTATAAACCCCTCCCAGACGAAGTAACTGTTTCAGAATCCAAGATTCATGGGTTAGGTTTATTTGCTACGTCCATAATACCAGAAGGTTCTTTTATGGGTAAAAGTCATTTCGTTACAGATCATGGATTAGAACGCACTCCTCTTGGAGGCTTCATTAACCACAGCGAAAAAAGTAATTGTGAAAAGTTCCAAATGATAACAGGCAACCCAAACGATGAAAAGTTTTGGTTTATCCGAACCACTAAAGATGTGAACGCAGGAGAAGAGCTTACCTTAACATACGAATGGTATGATCCCAAAGAAAACAAAACTTGATTTTTATTACAGTTTAAGGTAGAATACTAGCATGCCACGTTACACATATCAGTTTGTTGACACAGAAGAGATCATTGAAGTTTATCAATCCATATCTGAAGACTCTCTTACTGAAATAAAACATCCAGAAACTGATGAACTTATGCCTGTTAAAAAAATATTTTCCGCACCAGCGATAAGTGGATTCACACCGACTCCCGCAACAGTAGCGCCTTCGCTCAGAACGGACCGTTCGGCTCTCTGGAATTCTGCTCAATCCGAGTAGACTATTCTCATGGGGAATATTATCTTTAGGCACGGAACCATGGCGTCTGGTAAAACCACGCTGCTCCTCCAAACACACTTCAACTTGAATGAAGCGTTCCCCGGCCAAGTCATGCTTTTAAACAAAAATGACCGATGCGGGAACAACATATGTAGCTCACGAACAGGCGCATCCCAAATAGCTACCACGGTAACAGATGGCGACTTGATATGTGATCTAGTTGATGCCTACGAAGAAGAAAAAAATATTTCCGTTTCATCCATACTTGTAGATGAAATACAATTTTTCTCAGAAGAACAAGTGGAGTCTTTAGCGTGGTTAGCAGACTCACGAGATATTAACATTCACATATTTGGGCTACTCACATCTTACAAAGGAAAAATCTTCCCCGCATCTCGTAGATCACTAGAAATAGCCGATGAAATAAAACAAATAAAAAACAACAAACGGTGCTGGTGCGGTTCTCCCGCAACCCACAATGCATTGTTTCTTAGTGGTCGGAGGACCTACGAAGGCACTGACACAATTGTTGATAACGATTCAATTATTGACTATCAAGTTGTGTGTAGAAAACATTTTATGTCAAATGGTAGCAGTGAATAAAATCTTTCGCTTACCAGAAAATGTTCCAACCTTTTCCTCTATTGCTTCTATGTTAAGAACTTCAAAAAGAATTGAAGCCAAATCATTCATATCATCTTGACCCTGTACATCGTCTTTTTCTATTTCCGCAACATCAAGAAGTACGGAAACAATTCCATCATACAAAGTCATTTGTTCTACTGCTAAATCTTTACCCATACTATTAGTTTAACGTGAATCTAGAAAAAAATCAAGCCCCAACCCTTGACAAGATCTTCAACATTTGCTAGTGTATAAATATCTGCAAAGATACTTATGGATAGGAGACTAATATGGGAAACGCAGACACAGCAATTACAGGAAATATCACCGCTGATCCAGAGTTGAAATACTCAAATAACGGAAACGCAAGACTAGCCTTTTCAGTGGCATCAGAGCGACGTTATCAGGTTAACGGTGAATGGACAGGAGACACTTCATTTTTCAATGTTGTAGCTTGGAGAAAGACCGCAGAAGACGCTGCTGGAATTCTTGAAAAAGGACTACCAGTTATTGTCAAAGGTCGTCTTGAACAACGCTCATGGGAAGATAAAGAATCAGGTTCAAAACGTTCAACGGTTGAAGTCGTTGCAGACTCAATCGCAGTAAATGTATATGGTCTTGAGAACATTACCAGACGCCAAAAGTCAGGTGACGGATCATACAGCAAAGCGCCCGCAAAGGCAGCAGCTGCACCTTCGTCTGACCCTTTTGAAGATTTTTAATCTTTACTAGGCGAAAGGATAACAATGGTCGGCCCCCCGCAAGGGGGGTCGCCAAAGTTAAAACTTGACTTTTAGGTTCAAAAGGAGTATCATTTAGTCATGGACAAAGAAGAGTGTATGAGGGCTACCCAGTTGCTTAGCGTTAGCTGGAACATGCCTTTAGACCAATCATCAATTAACATTCGCACAATGGGTTACTGGGAATATCTACAAGACCTACCTTACGATGAAGTTAAACAAACCATAAAAAGCCTTGCGCTTTCCGGAAAAAGATGGGCACCACGTCCTGCCGAACTACGCATAAGTACCCTAGCTAAAATCCGAGGGGATGAGCTGCCACCTGAACCAGAAGAAGCGTGGACAGTGCTACAAGCAATCGGACAAAAGATCTACAGCGGAACCTACGACTATGATAAGCCACACCCAGTTTTGGCTGACACTATGCGTCGCCTAGGTTCAAGCGCTACAAGCCTAACAACAAACTCTGACCGTGCAATGTTTACATCATTGTATGAAAAGGTTAGAGAAGAATATATACTTAACAACTATGGAGGTGCATCAGATGAAACCAATTGATAATGTACTATCCAGACTTGATCACAAATCATCAGGTGATAATCAATGGGATGCAAGATGCCCATGTAGAAACGACGACGAAAACCCCTCACTTCGTGTTGCAGTAGGTAAACAAGAACAAGTTCTAATGCACTGCCAACGAGGCGGAGGGTGCTCAGCCGCAGAAATTTGTGAATCAATAGGTTTATCTCTATCAGACCTATTCCCGAAAGAATCAAAACGCATGCCAAGCAAAAAGCCAGAACTCACATTACAAGACACGTACAAATACTACGACGCTGAAGGCAACAAAGTCATGGAGGTTCTTCGCTTCGTAGACGACCAAGGTAAGAAAACTTTTAGACAAAGAAAACCATCTGATAACGGGGGATGGGACTGGTCAACATCAGGCATAGTAAAACCACTATACCGCCTACCAGAAGTAATAATAGCAAAAGCTGAAGGAAAACCAATCTACGTTGTAGAAGGCGAAAAAGATGTACACTCTTTAGAAGCAGTTGGTAAAGTCGCAACAACAAACCCCGGTGGTGCAGGAGGCGAGGGCCAAAACAAATGGATGGACCACCACACAGAAGCACTAGCTGGAGCAAACGTAATCATAATATGTGACAATGACGATGCCGGATACTTGCACGCCAGAGCAGTCTACAATGATCTGACAAAAGCAGGATCAACAGTCAGAGTATACAAGCCCGGAAATTACAATGACATATCTGATCTTCTTGAAGCCGGAGGAGAAATCCCAAACTCGTTAATAGCTTTTGACGCAGAAGCCCCAGAAGAAGTTGAGACCAACCCAACAAACAGGCCAGAAGTAGACACACTCATAAAAGACCTACATGAAATCGGCAACAAAGAAGACTTATCAGACGAAGCCCTAGTAGCACAAATAAACGCAAGAATGGATTCATTCGTAGGTAACGTTCGCCACGAATACAAAGACGTAGGCACACTTGTAGAGTGGAGTCCCTTCTTAGAAAAAGACGTAGACCTATCATACGACTGGGTAATTCCAAACGTACTAGAACGACAAGAACGTGTAATCGTAGTAGCGGCAGAAGGCGCAGGTAAAACCACACTAGCACGACAAGTCGCCCTACTATCATCAGCAGGAATACACCCATTCAAAAGAAACGCAATGCCACCAGTACGGACACTAATGATAGACTTAGAAAACCCAGAAAGAATCATTCAACGTACAGCAAGAAGAATATACGAAAAGATTAAATGGCACGACAAACATAAAGACATGGACGCTCACCTCTGGATGAAACCAGACGGAGTGAACCTACTCAAACCAGAAGACAGAGCAGCAATAGAAGAACAAGTAGCAGCTATAAAACCAGACATACTATTCTTCGGACCGCTCTACAAAGCCTTCATAGACCCCGGCGGACGCACAGCAGAATCAGTGTCAATTGAAATAGCACGATTCCTAGACTACATACGAGTAACATACGACTGCGCACTATGGATAGAACACCACGCCCCACTAGGATCAGGCGGACAACGAGACCTACGCCCATTCGGATCAGCAGTATGGTCACGATGGTCAGAGTTCGGAATCGCATTAGCGCCAGACCCAACAGACCCAGCGCTCATACAATTCAAACACTACAGAGGGCAACGAGAAGCACGAGAATGGCCAGAGCTATGCAAACGAGGGGACACATGGCCCTTTGAAGTCGTAGAGTTCGCTCAATACGAAGCATACCAACCATCCAACAACGAACCACAAACTTCAGATGAAAACAGAGAATTTGAAGAAGACGAAGGAATCTGGGGTTGACAAGAAACCCATAATTTGGTAGTCTAAGAGTATCGCCCCTATACACAAATAGCACCTAAAATATTTGGGTATTTGCGATTGCTGGCCCCCAACTAGTTTGGGGGTTAGCTTATATAAGGAGCAAAATGATAGACATCTTTTACAACAAATACTATGTCGCTGCAAAAGAAGCTTTTGACACAACACGTAAAAGCAAAGACATAGCAGACAAAATAGGGTTAGAAAACCTCAAAGACCCCGAACACGCCGCCAACCTAGCCATATACGGAATCCAAGAAGCGCACTCCCCAGAATACGTAGAAAGCCTCATGACAGGCGAACCAGAATGGTTAGCAGGAACAAACGCCTTTGACTGGGACGAAGGAATATGGAAAATGGCTGTAAACAGCACAGCCGGAATCATAGCCGCATGCGAAAGCACAATAAACGCAATGAGCAAACTACCAAGAGAAAACTGGTACCCATACCTCATAGCAGGAAGCCTATCATCAGGACTACACCACGCCAGACGAGATGAAGGAAGCGGATACTGTACAGTAAACGGACTTGCCATAGCCGCAAACCTACTAAAAGACCAAAACATCGTAATCCTAGACTTTGACGCACACTGCGGCGGAGGAACAATAAGCATGCTCAGAGACCTAAACATAGACCACAGAGTACAACAATACGACATATCCACAAACATGTTTGACAGCTACGAAGCAGACGACACCCACCACATAACAATATCCACAACAGACGAAGAATACATAACCGACGTAGAAACAACACTAGACCACTTCATAGAATGGGACACCACAGACCTCGTATTATACAATGCAGGAGTAGACCCATACCCAACAATATCCCACGACACACTAAAAGAACGAGACCAAAAAGTCTTCAACAAATGCATACAACAAGGAACCCCATGCGTCTTCGTACTAGCCGGAGGATACACGCACAAACAAGACGCCGATAGCCTAGCAGAAAGCCACCTAAACACAATCAACGCAGCAAACCAAGCCTGCAACTCATAAAATGAAACAAATATACCTAAAAAACACCCACATAATACTAGAAACACCATACAACCCAGACGAAATACAAGCACTCAAAGACAGCTTCCCCACAGCACGATGGGACAAAATAAACAAAGTCTGGAGAATACCAGTATCCGAAACAACACGCCTAATAGACTTCTGCCAAGCGTGGGGAATCAGCATAGCCAACGACCTCATCAAACTACAAATCCCCAACCACCCAATCGGCAAACCCTCCATAAGACTAAAAACCGACAAACTAATAATCACCCTCCCCTACGAAACCCTCAAAGTAGACCAACTCAAAAACATCGCCGGAATCAAATGGGACACCAGCACAAACAAATGGATCGCCCCAATAACCAGCATACACGACATCATAGACTGGGCAAACAAATTTGACATACCAATCCCAGAACACATACAAGAACACGCCAACATAGAAAAACAACAAGACCAACACGCCATCAACCTAAGCAAAGCAACAGACGCAAACATACACATACCAAAACTCAAACTAAACCTCTACCCATACCAAAAAGCAGGAGTAGCATACGCCGCCGACAAACAACGAACATTCATCGCCGACGAAATGGGACTAGGCAAATCACTACAATCCCTCGCCGTAACAGAACACACAAACCAATACCCAGCACTAATCGTATGCCCATCAAGCCTACAACACGACTGGGAAAACAAAATCAAAGAAGCACTCCCCCACAGAACAACCACCCACATACAAGGACGCAAAGAAACCCCACAAACCCAAACCGACTACACCATAATCGGATACCCAAACCTAAACCACCACAAAACAGGACTAACAAACAACAACTACAAAACACTCATCCTAGACGAATCACACTACTGCAAAAACAGAACCGCACAACGCACAAAAGCAGCAAAACACATCGCCAAAAACATACCCAAAACCGGAAACATCCTACTACTCACAGGAACACCAATCACAAACCGACCAGCAGAATACGCACCCCAACTAGAAATCATCGGACAACTAGACAAACTAGGAGGACTCTGGAACTTCTACAAAAGATACTGCGGAGCATACAAAGACCAATGGGGACACTGGCAAACACACGGAGCCAGCAACCTCACAGAACTCCACAACAACCTACGCAAAAACTGCTACATCCGGAGAGAAAAAGAAGACGTACTACCAGACCTACCACCAATCACATACAACACCATACACGCAACCCTAGACAACAAACACAAAAAACAATACAACCAAGCCCTACACGACCTCCAAGAATGGTACAAAGCACAATGCGAACAACTCGCAATCAAAGAAGGACGAAACCCCGACGCCGCACGAATCAAAGCACACTTCGCCGCACAAAACAACGAAACCCTCATCCAACTAACAGCCCTACGACAAATAACAGCAAACGCCAAAATCCAACAAGCAATAGAATGG